>JACXTT010000490.1_pt1 | contig 66957 bp, 66 predicted proteins | sample 9270951 | NCBI WGS metagenome assembly JACXTT01 (sample SAMN15532306, study PRJNA645909) | rock metagenome | isolation source: weathered quartz diorite | place: Puerto Rico | collected 2017-06-21 | reverse complement strand
GATGGACGAGGCACGCCGATCCTGGTGCGTGACATTGGGAATGTACAACTCGGACCTGATCAACGGCGGGGCATTGCCGAATTGGACGGCAAGGGACAGACGGTCGGCGGCATCGTGATTATGCGAGCCGGGGAAAATACTCTAGCGGTCATTGAGCGAGTCAAGGCGCGGCTTGCCGAGATCAAGACCAGTCTGCCCGAAGGCGTCCATATCGTCACGACCTATGATCGGTCTGATCTAATCCTTCGGGCCATCACGGTGCTCCGAGACAAACTGGTTGAAGAAAGCGTGATCGTCAGTTTGGTTGCCGTCCTGTTTCTCTTTCACCTGCGCAGCGTGCTAGTTACCATCCTCATCTTGCCGGTCGCCGTGTTGCTGGCTTTTATTCCGATGGCCTACTTGAAGATTACGTCTAACATCATGTCCCTGGGAGGGATCGCCATCGCCATTGGAGCGATGGTCGATGCCGCGATCGTGATGGTTGAGAATGCCCATAAACGATTGGAGCAATCTCCTTCAGGGAACCGCGTGGAAATCGTCATTGCCGCTGCGAAAGAGGTGGGACGTCCTCTATTTTTTTCACTGCTGGTGATCGCTGTGTCGTTCTTGCCGATCTTCGCATTGGAAGCTCAGGAAGGACGATTATTCACGCCCTTGGCCTATACGAAAACCTTTTCGATGCTCTTTGCCACTGCCCTTTCGGTGACGCTTGCACCCGTGCTCATGGTGATTCTGATTCGGGGCCATATCCGAGCAGAGAGCAAGAATCCCTTGAACCGGTTGCTGATCGCATTCTATCGACCTATCCTCTCAGGAGCATTGCGAGTGAGCTGGGTGACGTTAGGACTAGTGGTTACAGCAGTAACAATTACAGTGCCAATGTTCTCTCGACTTGGCGCAGAGTTCATGCCACCGCTGAACGAGGGCACCATTCTGTACATGCCGACTACCGTCCCAGGCCTTTCGATTCCAGAAGCGACGAAAGTCCTGCAGGTGCAGGATCAGTTGCTCATGACCTTCCCTGAAGTGGAGCGGGTATTCGGCAAGATGGGAAAGGCCCCGACTGCGACCGATCCAGCCTTCGTCGGCATGGCGGAGATCACCGTGACTCTCAAACCGCAGGCACAATGGCGACCGGGCATGACCTGGGATCGGTTGTTGGATGAGATGGATGCCAAACTCCGAATCCCTGGCTTCCCCAATATCTGGTGGATGCCGATCCAGACCCGCACGGAAATGATCACGACCGGTGTCAGGAGCCCGGTGGGAATCAAAGTGCTGGGGTCCGATTTGAAGACGATCGAACAAATCGGCGTGGAAATCGAACAGGCCTTGGCGGCGGTGCCAGGCACCAAAAGCGCCTTTGCTGAACGGTTGAACGAAGGTTATTACTTGGATTTGATCATCAATCGGCACGAGGCGGCCCGGCATGGCTTGACGGTAGGAGACGTACAAGCGGTGATTACCTCGGTCATTGGAGGGGAAACTGTGACCACCACGGTCGAGGGGCGGGAACGATATCCGGTGAACGTTCGCTACAAGCGCGAGTTGCGTCATGATCCGGACCGGCTCAAGCGGGTGCTCATCCCCACGCCGACCGGCGCGCAGATTCCGCTTGGACAAATCGCGGAGCTAGTGATCACGCAGGGGCCGCCGTCGATCGCGGATGAGGCGGGGGCGCTGGCGGGTCTCGTGTCGGTGTCGGTCGGCGGACGCGACCTACGCGGCTATGTCCAGGATGCGCAACGAGCTGTCCGCGACTACGTCGTCCTTCCCCCCGGATACCGGCTGATCTGGACTGGGCAATACGAACATCTGGTGCGAGCAGAGGAGCGGTTGAAGCTGGTGATCCCTGTGACCCTGGTCGTAATTCTGCTGCTCCTGTATCTCAACTTCCGCTCGCTGGCCAAATCCCTGATCGTTCTCCTTTCCGTTCCCTTCGCCGTGATCGGAGCCATCTGGTATCTCCATTACCTGGGCTACAACCTCAGCGTGGCGGTCTGGGTGGGCATCATTGCGCTGGCTGGCGTGGCAGCAGAGACGGGCGTGGTGATGCTCGTCTACCTTGATGAAGCGTACGACCGGCGCGTGCAGGAAGGCCGGATGGCTTCTATCCAAGACGTGCGAGAAGCGGTCATGGAAGGAGCTGTTCAGCGCGTGCGGCCAAAGATGATGACGGTGGCGGCGATCATGGGTGGCTTGCTCCCCATCATGTGGGCCACCGGAGCCGGCGCTGACGTGATGAAACGGATTGCCGCACCAATGATCGGCGGCATGGTGTCTTCCACGGTGCTGACATTGCTGGTGATCCCAGTGTTGTATGCATTGTGGCGGAGCAGATCCTTGACAGCCAATAAGGGAGAGGCGCTATGACCCACAGCACCTGCTGAATATCCGGCTGAGTGCACCTCGTGTCATATGGCACCAATGAGGGGCTGTGCTGAGTGCACAAATGAGATCCAAGACGCGTCACAGTTCGGGAACGAGTAGAAAGTCGATCGTCATGCATTTCAAAAAGACGGTACAAGATACACCCGACTTGATTTCCAGACGAACGCTACTAAAACGCTCCGGAGCGTTGGGACTGCTTGCTGGAATCCAACCATTGCTCTCTGCATGCGCGAGTCTTGGAGTACTTCCCATTGCTCCCTCCAGGGTGCAACCCTCAACGCTGACAGGTGAGTTGATCGACCTGGTGATTAGCGAAAGGTCCTTTGTCCTGGGTGGGCAAACCGGGACTGCTCTGACGATCAATGGGACGATCCCAGGTCCGCTCATCCGTTTGAAAGAGGGGCAAGAGGTAACACTCCGTGTCGCGAATCGATTGAAAGAGGTTTCATCGATTCACTGGCATGGACTGCTCTTACCTTCTCGCATGGATGGGGTGCCCGGAGTCAGCTTCGGCGGCATTGAGCCCGGCACGACCTTCATCTACCACTTTCCTGTCAAACAGAGCGGGACCTATTGGTATCACAGCCACTCCGGCGGTCAGGAGTTACAGGGGATGTATGCGCCGATGATTCTGGATCCGGTCGAGCCCGATCCCTTTCAATATGACCGGGAATACGTCGTGATGCTCTCGGAATGGAGCTTCGAGACGTCTGAAGTCATGTTCGACAACCTCAAAAAACTTTCCGGCTACTACAACTTCCAGAAACGCGATGCACAGGGGTTTATTTCAGAGGCAGCGAGCCGGGGGTTCTGGCCGACCCTGCAAAACTATATGGTGTGGGATCACATGCGGATGGATCCGACCGACTTTGCCGACGTGACAGGTTCGACGTTCACGTTTCTGATGAACGGTCTGCCGCCTGGCGGAAATTGGACCGGGCTTTTTCGGCCGGGCGAGCGGGTGCGGCTGCGCTTCATCAACGCTGCTGCGATGACCTTTTATGACGTCCATATTCCTGGCTTGACCATGACGGTGGTTCAGGCCGACGGCCAGAACGTGCAGCCGGTGACTGTTGAGGAATTTCGGTTTGGCCCGGCAGAAACCTATGACGTCATCGTCCGACCTCGTGAGGATCGTGCCTACACGATTTTTGCCGAAGCCATGGATCGGAGTGGGTATGCTCGCGGAACCCTTTCTCCTCGGGCCGGCATGCAAGGCGAAATTCCCAAGCGCCGTCCGCGTCCACTTCGGACCATGCAAGACATGGGGATGGCGGAACATAGCAACGGCCACATCGGCCATACGACAGAAGACTCGGATACCACGCCGTCCCATGCAAGCGTAGCGGATCATGGTATGACGCACGGAGCTGCACGACATGTGATGCCCAGTGAGGAGATGGCCGTTCCGGGCAGTTCACCTATCCCGGGCGTAACGCCCGTCAGGCACGGTCCTGACCATCATGGCACCGGCAATCAAACGGTGGCCGAGTATGCGCAAAATCGGATGCACGAGCCGGGCAGAGGATTGGATCAGAGCTCCAGGCGCGTTCTGGTCTATACGGACTTGAAAGGCCTCGTTCCCTATCAAGACCAACGAGCACCGGAGCGCGAGATCGAACTCCATCTGACCGGCCATATGCAACGCTATCTGTGGTCGTTCGACGGCAAGAAGTATTCGGATGCCCCGGAGCCCATTCGTATACGCCTCGGTGAACGTGTTCGGCTCACGTTCGTCAATGACACGATGATGGAGCATCCGCTCCATCTTCATGGGATGTGGATGCATCTGGAGAATAATTCCGGTGCGTCTCTTCCGCGGAAGCATACCGTTGTCGTCAAACCGGCTGAACGGCTGTCTGTCGTAATCAGCGCCGATGCCCCAGGGCCTTGGGCTTTTCACTGCCATCTCCTCCTGCACATGGAAGCGGGCATGTTTCGCGTCGTCGAAGTCTCTGCATAACAAGCAGGAGATGCGCCAGTGAATGTGGTTCTCCGGAACTGTTGTGTGACGCTGGCAGTCTGTATCCTGAACACAGGTACCGATCCGACTCGCACCTTGGCTGAATCCGTACAATGGGACAGAGCGACTGGCTCGGGCGGTTCCTCGATAATCGAGCCGGGACTGCAACGAGACCAGGCCCTCACGAACCTAGTTCCCCACCAAGTCTGGCCCAGCCCCGTCAACGACCAGGAACGCCGCCTCTTCACGTTGGTCGATGTCCTCGAATATCGTCCTCGCACTGGCGGAGGCGGAAGCAACAGTGACTACCGCTGGGATATCGAAGGTTGGTACGGCGGGGATTACAACCGCCTCTGGTTCAAGAGCGAAGGCCAGCAAGATACCGCCTTCAAAGCGGATTACGATGTAGACGTCCAACTGCTTTATGGACGCTTCATCGGGAAGTATTACGACATTCAAGTCGGCGGCCGAATGGAAACTCAGTCGTTTCGTGGAAGCAATGTCGCGCGTGGGCTAGGGGTGATCGGTCTGCAGGGTCTCGTGCCGTACAACTACGAGTTTGAATCCGCGTTATTCATTGATCAAAGTGGCGCCGTCTCCGCCCGGCTCTCATACACGAAAGATTTCTTGCTCACGCAACGGCTGATCCTTCAAGGTCGTTTCCAAACAAACGTGGCTATCCAACGGGTCGAAGAGTTTACGACCGGCTCCGGGTTGAACAATTTCGAATTCGGAGTACGCGTGCGTTACGAAATTCGGCGAAAGTTCGCCCCGTATGTCGGCCTGTCGTTCGACCGAAGCTTTGGCGAGACCGCGACGTTAGTGCGCCAACAGGGCGGAGATCCGAGTCAGATCCGATTTGTGGTTGGGATGAGAATGTGGTTTTAGCCGGCACACTTGCTTGCACCAGGTAAAACCCGCTGAAGCGCTGGACGGAACGGGGAGGGCATGCGATTGATGGTCCTGAAGATTCGTGCTAGGCTCATCTGCAATGCGACCAACGCTTAGGGCATATTCGTGGTATCGTCTAGCTGCCCTCGTCTGGGCATCTCTCTGGATGCTTGCAGCGCCGTTGTTCCATATTCATCCCGAAGCGGATCATCGGCATGGGCAAGAGGGGCATCGTCATGGCGGGACGGTTCATACGGCGTGGTCGCCAGACCTCGACTGCGAGTATGACGGCCACCGACAAGTTGATCGAATCGAAGAATCTTCACAGAGAGGGGTCGGCAAGTTCACACAGTTCTCGCACGTAGGCGACAGGCATACGGAGTTCAGCTTGTCGCTCTTGAGCGATTCAACCGATCGAAAATCGCTTAAGCCATTTTGGGCGCCGGTGCTCGGATCTTCGACCGCCGTAGCACCCGGCGTACAGCAGTATGCCCGAATGCAGAGAGGGCCCGGCATCGTCTTGCCGCCGATGCCCTTTGTTGATGGGATTTCCTCTCGTGCGCCACCCAGTCTCCTCGTCTAAGCCCCATACTCGTTCACACCACATCGTGCTGTTGTAGACACTTGATGGTGGGTCCTTCTCTCAGGAGCCATCGAGAGCATGTGTCTATCGAGGAGACTCGCTATGATTCTGCATCGGATCGCCATCGCGTTCGTCGTCTATTGCCTCCTTGACCTTCACACCTTGAGCGACAGGGCGAGAGCAGATGATGCCCATGCCGCGCCCTATTCATTGTCTGAAATCCTGATTCTCGCGCTCAAACACAGTCCGGTGATGACTGGAATGGCGGCCGCGCTGGAAGAAAGTCAAGGCAGACAGATGACAGCCGGAGCGTATCTTAATCCGACCCTGAGCGGAGCGGCCGGCAGGGGTTCGATTCGAGACCCGCGAACCGGTGTCTCGATTGCGGAACGGACGATCACGGTGGAACAGCCATTGGAATGGCCGGGGAAGCGGGTGGCTCGGCAACGCGCTGCGGATGCAGGATTTTCCAGCGCCCTCGCCGGAATGGAAGAAGCCAAAGTGGTGGTCTCGGCCGAGGTCAAGGCCGCATTTTATCAATTGCTGTTTGCCCAACAGGATGCGCAGTTGGCCAAAGAAAATCTCAGGGCCGTCGAGGATCTCGTCGAGCTTATTCGCGTCCGGGTAGGGACGAAGGAGTCGCCGAAATTCGAGCTGGTCAAAGCGACGGTGGAACTGCAAAAGGCCGACAAGGATCTGGCACGTGCGGAAAACACGTTGCTGGTTTCACGCGCCAATCTCAACAAGATTTCAGGCAAGGCGCTTGGCGAGCACTTCGTCATTCAAGGGGAGTTTGAGGTGCCGAAGTCGCATCTCAATCTCCCCATCTTGACGGAACACGCGATGGCTCGCCATCCCACGCTCCGCCGACAGGAAAAGGCGGTGGAGCAAGCTCAGTTTGCCCTCGAGCATGAACGCGCGGCACGCATTCCGAACGTCTCGGTGATTGGGCAGTACCATCGTGAAGCCGGCGATGAATCCGTCATGGCGGGACTGAGTGTGCCGGTCCCCATTTGGTATCGGCGGCAAGGAGAGATCGGAATGGCCATGGGGACGCACCATCGTGCTCAAGCCGAGCATATTCGAATTCAGCACGAGCTGGAACAAGCCGTGACACAATATTTCCAAGAGATGCAGACCGCTCAGCGGCAGATCCAGGTCTTTGAAAAAGGACTTCTCTATCAAGCGAAAGAGGCCCTCGACATCGCGCGGTTCAGCTTTCGGAACGGGGTGGCGAGCCTCCTTGAAGTCATCGATGCACAGCGCGTCTACCGCCAGACGCTTCTTGAGTTTGCCCAGGCGAGAGCGGCCTATTCTCTGGCATTGACACGGTTGGAACAGGCGGTAGGAGGATTGCCATGAGGTTCAACTGGAAGCGGTTCTCATCCACGGGCCCGCGAGGCCTGCTCGCAATTATGCTCATGGGGATCTCGCTGACGGCTTGTCAATCCAAGCAAGATGAAGCCGTGAAGCCGCCTGCTGCAGCGGACAAACCATCGGCTCAGACCGGTGTGATCGAGTTGCAGGAAGGAAGCTCGATGCTTGTACAGATTCAGACGGAACGAGTGAGATTCCATCCCATGCAGATGTCCTTGAAAGCCCAGGCGGGAAAAATTCTTTCCAACGAGAATCGGCTTGCGCATCTCAGCGCTCGCGTACCGGGGAGGATCGTGGCGGTGTATGCCAATCTGGGCGATCGAGTCAGATCCGGCGATCGGCTGCTTCTGCTGGATAGCCCGGCGTTCGGAGAGGCGCAGTTGGAATATCGTAAGACCAGGACGGCGGTCAAGGTGACGGAACAGGCGCTCGAACGGGCTCACGCTCTCTTCGATCGTGGTGCCATCGGGGCCGGTGAGTACCAACGGCGGGAGGCCGATTCTGAAAACGCCAAGGCCGATCTCCACGAAGCCGAAGAGAAACTGCACCTCCTCGGCATGACGGAGCGAGAGATCGAACGGTTGGGGACGGAGAAATTGCCGCATGCGGAGGTGGCGCAGGTGTTTCTCCGAGCGCCGTTTTCCGGAGAGGTCGTCGAGCGGAATGCGACGGTCGGGGAGGTGGTCGATCCCAATAAGATGCTGTTCGCCGTGGCGGACCTCTCGACCGTGTGGGTCCGCGCAGATTTTCCAGAACAACAGGCTGGGCGATTGCAGACCGGACTTGGCGTGGAGGTGCGTGTGGCGGCGTATCCCGATATCGTCTTCCACGGCGTCATTAGTTATGTGGGCGCCATGGTTGATCCATTGACTCGGACGGTCATGGCGCGTTCGGATATCCCGAACTCTGACCGACGCTTGCGTCCAGAAATGTTCGCCGACGTGGCGTTGCTCACGCCGGAACAATCGGTCTTGGCCGCGCCCCGCACAGCCGTCCAGCAGGTCGGGAGCCGCACGATGGTGTTTGTCGTGCAGGGTCCCCGCCGGTTCGAATGGCGGGAAGTGAAGGTGGGAGAGTCTTCGAAGGATCACATCGAAATCAAGAGCGGCGTGCAAGAAGGTGACGAGGTGGTGACGCACGGAAGCTATGCTCTGAAGTCCGAGGCTCTTCGCGAGCAGCTCCCGATGGGAGGCCCGCTATGATGGAGCGGCTGATCCGTTACTCTCTTGACCAGCGGCTGATCGTGCTCCTCGCGGTTGCAGCGTTGATCGTAGCGGGGATCGCGTCGTTCAACCATTTGCCCATCGATGCCTTTCCGGACGTGACGCCAGTCCAAGTCCAGGTCATCACACGTGTTCCCGCGCTCGCTCCTCCGGAAATCGAACGACTCGTGACCTTTCCACTTGAGATCGAATTGACCAACCTTCCCGGCAAGAGGGAATTGCGGTCGGTCTCGCGCTTCGGGCTCTCGGTCATTACGGTCGTATTCGATGATGCGGTCGACATCTATTTCGCCCGGCAGCTCATTTTGGAACGACTGCTCCAGGCGCGATCCAAGCTCCCGCAAGAAGCTGACCCGAAGCTCGGACCGGTGAGTACGGGCCTCAGCGAAGTCTTCATGTATCTCGTGGAAGGGCCATCGCACGATCTCCGGGACTTGCGTACTCTCCAAGACTGGGTGGTCCGACCCATGTTGCGCGCGGTGCCGGGGCTGTCGGACGTCGACACCTTGGGTGGGTTGGCGAAGCAGTATGAGGTTCTCGTGGACCCGAACAAGCTCACGAGCCTGGGTCTCACGCTACGCCAAGTTCAGACGGCCGTCACGGCGAATAACCAGAATGCCGGCGGCAGTTACATCGAGAAGGGCGGCGACAAGCTGGTCGTCACCGGACGGGGACTGGCTCGATCCTCGGAGGATCTGGAACGCATCGTTGTCACGGCGCATAAAGGGACGCCGGTGTATCTCCGAGACGTCGCGCACGTGCGCCACGGGCATGCCGTCCGGTTAGGAGGCGTCACGCGTGATGGAAAAGGAGAGGTGCTCGAAGGGATTGCCGTGATGCTGCGAGGCGAAAACAGCCGAGAGGTGGTATCTGCCGTCAAGGACAAGGTCGCGTTGATCAATCGCGTGTTGCCGGCCGGCGTGACGGTGACGCCGTTCTATGATCGCATCGAGCTTGTGGCTCGCGCACTTGATACGGTCGAACGTGCCCTGCTGGAGGGGGCCGCGGTTGTGGTCTTGGTTCTCTATCTGTTCCTGCGGAATCTGCGCGGAGCGATCGTTGTCTCCCTCATGTTGCCGCTGGCTACGTTGGCGACCTTCCTGATTATGCAATGGGCAGGTCTCTCGGCCAATCTGATGTCGTTAGGCGGCTTGGCGATTTCTCTTGGAATGATCGTCGATGCGGCGATTGTGCAGGTGGAAAACGTTGAGCGTCACTTGAATGAGCACTCAGGAGGTCGAGCGTCTTTGATGACGGTGTCGGAACGGCTGCCTGTAGTCTTGCGCGCCGTGTTGGAAGTGCGGCGACCGAGTCTGTTCGGGGAGTTAATCATTGCATTGACCTTTGTGCCACTCCTGACCCTGCAAGGTCTGGAGGGCAAGATGTTCGTGCCGCTGGCTCTAACGGTTGTGATCGTTTTGCTGAGTTCTCTCATCCTTTCAATGACCGTCGCTCCGGTATTGGCAACCCTGCTCATGCGGCCGCGTGGGGCGGCAGAAGGAGGACGCGGGTTAAGAACGGGGCGCAGGCTTTATCGGCAGTTCTTGGAGAGTGCCATTCGCAGAACGCGGCTGGTGGTTGTGATGGCGGCCGGAGTTCTGGCAGGCGGCTTCGCGCTGGTCCCCTACATCGGACGGGAGTTCGTCCCTGTGATGGATGAAGGATCGATCGTCGTGAATCTGGTACGGCTGCCGAGCATCGGCCTCAACGAATCACTCACGATATCGGGACAAGTCGAGCGGCTCTTGCTGGATATCCCTGGCGTGCGTTCCGTGGTCTCGCGTACCGGCGCGAACGAATTGGGGACGGATCCCATGGGGATGGAACTCAGCGACATGTATGTTTTACTCAAGCCTGAATCGGAGTGGAACGGCCGAGGCAAACGTGAAATCGAAGAGCAAATCCGTCGCCGGCTGAGTCAGGTGCCCGGCATTGCCTTCGGGTTATCTCAGCCGATCGCGATGCGTGTGGATGAATTGGTGTCAGGAGTCCGGTCACAGGTTGCGGTCAAGCTGTTCGGCGACGACCTCGACATCTTATGGACCAAGGGAGAGGAGATTGCTCGCGTGTTGCGGCGGGTCACGGGTATGTCGGACCTGCGGGTGGAGCAGATCGCGGGCTTGTACTATTTACTCCTCGATATCAACCGGTCCATGGTCGCGCGTCATGGCATCAATGTGGCCGATATCACGGAAGTCATCGAGGCCGTCGGCGCCGGAATCGGCGCCGGGGAAGTCTTTGAAGGGCAGTGGCGGTTCCCCATCATGGTGCGATTTCCAGATGACCGACGGGCCGATGTCGAATCGATCTCGGCTCTATGGGTCACGGCACCGGACGGGTCCCGTATCCCGCTGCGAGAACTGGCCGACATTCGAATTGCGGAGGGGCCGGCGCAAATCAGCCGGGAACATGCCAGCCGCCGGATTGTCATCGAGGCGAATGTGGTTGGGAGGGACCTGGTCGGTGCGGTCGAGGACGCACGGTCGGCGGTCTCCAATCTGGTACAGCTCCCGTCCGGCTATTATGTCACCTGGGGCGGGCAATTTGAAAATCAGCAGAGCGCCATGGCTCGCTTGACTATCGTGGTGCCGTTGGTGATCGGACTCATTTTTCTGCTCTTGTTCTTTACGTTTGGGAATTTCCGGCAGGCGGCCCTGATTCTCCTTGCGATTCCATTTGCCATGGTCGGCGGTCTCGCGGCGTTGCTGATCGGAGGACTCTATCTCTCCGTTCCGGCGTCGGTCGGTTTCATTGCTCTGTTCGGAGTCGCCGTCCTCAATGGAGTAGTGAAGATTGCCTATATCAATCAACTACGACAACAAGGGCTGTCGCTTGACGAGGCCATTTTGACTGGCATGGTCTTGCGGCTTCGCCCGGTATTGATGACCGCCTTCGTCGCGGCGCTTGGGCTTACTCCGTTACTCCTTGTGACCGGACCAGGCTCCGAAATCCAACGACCGCTGGCGACGGTTGTCATTGGCGGATTGATGTCATCGACCGTATTGACGTTGATTGTGTTACCTGTCTTGTATCGATGGATTGAACGTTGGGCAGAGCAGCGAATCAGTGTGACTCAGTCGGACATGCCGCTGACCACCGTTCGCAGTCCCTTGTAAAAGGAGGAATCTATGTTCCTGGCTGGCTCGTTCGGGCTTTTTGTCCTTGCCGGCTTGTGTGAGATCGGCGGCGGATACTTGGTATGGCTGGCTATACGAGAGGGCAGGCATTGGAGCTATGGCGCAGCGGGGGCTGTCATCCTGGTTCTTTATGGCGTTATTCCCACATTACAACCTGCTCACTTTGGACGAGTCTATGCTGCATATGGGGGCATGTTTATCCTGCTCTCCTTGCTTTGGGGTTGGGGAATCGACGGAGTCCGTCCGGATCGTTATGACGCGATCGGAGCCATGCTCTGTCTGGGTGGCGTGGTCGTCATGATGTATGCTCCCAGGACATGACATTCCGTCCATGACCGGGTGGAAAGAAGGTTGCTCAAGACGCCAGTGGACCCTTATTGAAATATGAATGCTCGTGCCGGCCCGGCATGGTAGGCTTGCGCACGGGATAGTGATGAGCTCAGAACGCGCGACCACAGGAGAGGCATATCGGTGAGAAACGGCGGGCCCATCAGAACGATCAGTATTTGTGGAATGATGGTCAGTCTGGCGGTTCCGGTATGCGGTCTGGCCGCCACGCAGCAAATTCCTGCGGCGAACGGCCACGATCTGCAGAGCCAGGTAAAAGGTACGGCCCATAAGGTCATTCCGGCGGTGGTGAGCATTGCGTCGACCGTCATGGTGCGCGACCAAGCCTTCAGCGACGAGGCGTTGCCGTTCGGGTTGTTCAAAGAGCCTCCGACCCGTCGGCAGTATGGGCAAGGGTCCGGTGTGATCGTCTCACCGGATGGCTACATCGTAACGAACAACCACGTGGTGGCCGATGCCGTCGACGTGGAAGTGATCCTGGCGGATCGCCGTCAATACAAGGGAAAGGTCGTCGCCACGGATCCGAAAACCGACGTCGCGGTCGTCAAGATTCAAGCCTCGAATCTTCCATCGGCGGTCTGGGGGGACTCAAGCCACCTCGCTGTCGGCGACTTCGTGCTCGCCATCGGAAATCCCTTGGGGTTGAGCCGTACCGTCACCTTCGGCATCGTGAGTGCGGTCGGCCGCGCGGATGTGGGAGTGGCGGATTTTGAAGATTTTATCCAGACCGATGCGCCGATCAACCCCGGGAACTCCGGTGGAGCGCTCGTCAACATCCATGGCGAATTGGTCGGCATCAACACGGCGATTGCGAGTCCGACTGGCGGCAGTGTGGGTGTCGGGTTCGCGATACCCAGCAACATGGCCCGTGCCGCCATGCAGAGTCTCATCAAGACGGGCCGCGTGGTGCGCGGATTTCTGGGAGCCTCGACACAAGACGTCAGCTCGCCGCTTGGAAAGATTTTTCGCCTTCCGGATGTCAAAGGGGCGATCGTAACCGATGTGCAGTCCAAGGGCTCTGCCGAGCGTGCCGGTCTGAAACGCGGTGATGTGGTGGTGCGCTTCGACGGGCGAGACATTATGGATAGCGGCCAGCTTCGGAACCTGGTCGCCCAATCGCCGATCGGCAGCAAACATCGCTTGGATCTCATTCGCGAGGGGAAGCAGTACCAGGCCGACTTGGTCATTCAGGAAGCGCCGCGAGAACGGACGAAGAAAAGTCAGGCTGCGTCGGCGACTGCCGCTACCGTTCATCCGCTATCCGGAGTGGTCTTCGATGACGTGACTCCTCCTCTGGCGCGACAGATGGATCTGCCCGTGAACAACGGCGTTGTCGTGACGGATATTGAAGAAGGCAGCCTAGCCGAAGCGTCGGGCTTGCAACCTGGTGACGTCGTGTTGGAACTCAACCGACAAGTTGTCACGAATTTTGCGATCCTTCAGCGCCTTGCCGATCCACTGAAACCCACCGATCTCGCGCTCCTGCTCGTCAATCGGCAGGGGAACGTCATGTACATCCCCGTACAGGGCGAATAATTCCACTCTTGCGTGTTCCTGTCACAAGGAAATCGCTAGGGCGAAGCTCAGCTAGGGAATTCGTCCGTACCGGTACGTGCCTGTGGGGGTACTATAATGATATGTCGGTCTCGTAGTTAGCCGACGCCAATTGAGAGTTGCGCCGCATAATGCCGAATGGACGGAGATTCCGATGGCTCAGAAAATCAAGCCAACGCGTCCGAAGAATCGCCGCAAGTGGTCGGCTGAGGTCATGAAGCGCAGTGATGCGCTGGACTTGGAGCAAGGCGTTTTCACCAAGTCGAATCCCCGCGAAATTGCCGCCTCGCTCAGACGCTCAGCCCTGCGAAGCACGCGCCGGAAAGGTACGCCGTTCCAATCAGCGATGTCCATGCTCAATTTCCATATCAATCGAGGCGGGAAAAACTTGAACGCCACGCAAAAAGCGAAGCTGCAAAAGGCCAAAGGAGAACTGCGAAAATTATTTGGGAAACCTGACCTAAAGAAATGACCATTCCAGATCTCGCCCGTAAGCTTGGAACGACAGCACGTTCAAGAAAAATAGAGAGCTGTATTGCCACTTCTGCAGCGGCCATAATTCCTCCAGGTATTCCGAGCCATTCGACTCTCGCATTGCTTCGAAAATAGCCCAGGCAGGTAGAGCTAGATATTCGGGAAACACTGGTTTTAGATGCCACCCACTCGCTTCGTCGTGTCGAGAGGCACTAATTGATCCGTTAGCAAAATGAGGTACTTCTGAATCACCCTGGCAGTCACCTTCTGGCATGGAACAATCTGTGGGTGATCTTTCCATTGCAGCGAGAGTTATTGACCACAAGTGCGAATGAAGCAAGATACAACTCACCGGTAGTAGGTAGAGCCTCGTAGACCTTAGGAACTTCACGATTGTATACTTGACACAAGGTGGCTGGATTTGCTATCTTGCCAGGCATGGTTACTTCTTCCCTTTGCCCGCAATCTTCTTTAGCTGAGTCTTTACTTTCTTTCCAAACACTCGGTTTGCAATCTCTTCGTTTGTCAGCTCTCGCACTGGCTTTTTCTTCTTCGGCACAGGAGACCTCCCATGAAGCACGCTAGAATGGAGTCCAATATCAACATGATCGAAATGATGGATCGGTTCGGTACAGAGGATAAGTGCCGCGCCGTCCTGGAAGAACTCCGTTGGCCTGACGGAATCCGTTGCCCACGCTGCAATAGCGTGAAGATTTCACGCATTCATGAACGCGCTCAATTCGATTGTGACATCTGCCGGTATCAGTTCTCAGTGACATCGGGCACCATTTGGCATGATACCCACTTGCCCCTTCGGAAGTGGTTTATGGCGATCTATCTGACCGTAGAATCCAAGAAAGGCTTCTCGGCTAATCAAATGAAGCGGGTTATTGGAGTTTCTTACAAAACAGCCTGGTATCTCTGCCATCGAATTCGTGCCGCTATGACTGAACAAGATCCTGCTCAACTCAATGGCACAGTTGAATGCGATGAAACCTTCGTCGGGGGTAAGTTGCGCGGAAGAGGACTTGGCAAAGGGGCTTACCTTCAGAACAAGGCTATTGTGATCGGCGTCATTCAGAGGGGCGGCAAGGTCAGATTGCAAGTCATTGATCGAACTGATCGGAAAACACTTCACGCCTTCATCAAGGAACATACTGCCCCTGATACCGAAGTTATTATTACGGACGAATGGCAAGCCTATCGGGGAATTGGAGACCATGACACTAAGCATGAGGTCATCAACCATAAATCTAAAGAATATGTTCGTGGTGACATCCATACGAACGGGATTGAAAACGTCTGGAGCCTGCTCAAACGCTCTGTGACCTGCACTTATCACAAACTCTCCGTTAAGCATTTGGACGCCTACCTGGATGAATTAGAATGGCGCTTCAATAACCGCGATAACTCATATTTATTTCGGGATACGCTCATCAAGTTACTCAATTCCAAGAATTTGGAATATCAAACACTAATTGCCTCATAGCTGATTATTTCTAAATTAAGCGCCTCCTGTTTTGTCAATTGCATCAATACAAAGCACTTCGAATTTAGAACGCCCTACGAGAACGAATGTGAGTGAATTTTCCGTAGAACTCGGTCTCAGTACGAATTCATGAATATATTCCCCTGGACGAAGAAACCCCTTCGTTGGGAGTCTAAACATAAGGTCGCTCTCCTCTCCAATCAGGTCAAGTACTCCACCCAAGTCAAACTCATCAGTAGCGTTGATGCGAATTATTATATGGGGGATTCCAGCAGCATTGTGCTGTAGCTTTATTTTCAGGCGATAAGATCCATTGGGAATATACGGCCTGACCTCCATAAGTCGCTCTGACACAAAATGAAGCTTTTCAGTAAAACATAATCTGTCTATTTGCGCGGCCTTCTCCTTATCTTTCTGATCGATCATTGCCTGTTCTGCACTTGGCATTTTCTTAGTGTTATCACGGCTTTTTAACGCGGTATTCTTTTTTGCCGCACTCAATAGCTTTCCATTATCTACCGTGCGCGGGGCATCTATTTGACCATGAGATAGATCAGGCTTCTCTATTTTCTGAGGAGACGGCTTTTCGTCATGGTCGTTTTTTGATGGAACCAAGATAGTGGAAGACATGGTGGGAAGCATAGCTAGCCTGCCCTCTTTCTCGATACCGTCTATCCATCGAATTGCCTCATACCAGATAGCTGCATTCCCACCAAATACGATACAGGAAGTAATAACCCATATGATGAGATGATTATCTTTAATAAAATGAAAAGCATTTGTCGCAATACTGCACACGATTAGTATCGACCCAATGCTAAAAAGAAATCTTGCTGCTTCGTACCGTGGGGGGGTCATAGAAAGCACCCCCAAAGCAGCACCCCAAAAGAATAGACCCACCCCGCCAGCAACGCCCCAAGCTGAGATCCTCCCCCACAAATTTGTCCCTGCCACTGCGCACCTCTCCTCAAAGGTTGCGCGATCATACCGCACCCTGTATCAAGTAAACAATCGTGAGGAACTTAAGCATCGCTCCGCAAACATTCCCTAGAAGTATCATGTACATGTCGGAGTGGCAGAGGGACTCACGCTCGAATTCAGTGGTAGGGCCAGCATCGAATGCGGTATTAATGATGCCGCAGATAAAAACCTGTCCGAAAAAGCAGCAAAGCAGATTTGAGCGTAAAGGAGACCTAGTCATGACCCCAAAGATGTCACCACCAGAAATGATGCGGAACATCACCATCGGTTACTGGGTGGCACGCATGGTTCATGTGGCCGCCAAACTTCGATTGGCCGATCTCCTCAAGGGGCGACCACGGACTGTCAACGATTTGGCCGCTGCTGCCAATGTTCAATCGGCCGCGCTCTACCGCCTGCTCCGTGCACTATCGAGCGTTGGCATTTTTGCGGAGATGAATGGCCGACGATTCAAGCTCACACCGCTTGCCGCCACGCTGCAGACTGGCGTCCCTAACTCCATGCATGCCTGGGCATTGATGATCAACGAGGACTGGAGCTGGGATGCCTGGAAGGAACTGCTCCACGGAGTGAAGACCGGTGAGGTGCCCTTTCTAAAGGCTCATGGGGTGCCGGTTTTCAAGTATCTTGAGCAACATCCCGAGGACCTCGAGGTCTTCGGGGAGTCGATGTCCAGTCTTTCCAGGACGGAGAACCCTGCGATCGCAGCTGCGTATAAGTTCTCCGGTCTTCAGACTCTGATAGATGTCGGTGGTGGCCATGGGAGCCTCTTGGCCACCATCCTCAAGGCAAATCCTAAACTCACAGGTGTGCTCTTCGATCAGGGCGCTGTGATCGCGCGGGCCGAGAATGATCAGCACGTGACCGCGAAAGGCATCGCACAACGCTGCCGACTTGAACCCGGAAACTTCTTCGAAGCGGTTCCAAGAGGTGGCGACGCCTATATCATGAAGTACATTCTGCATGACTGGAACGACGAAGCGTGTGTCAAGATTCTTACCAATTGCCGGGATGCGATGAATGCGAAAGGCAAGGTCCTTGTGGTCGACAATGTCATTGCTTCGGGGAACCACCCCGGTTGGGGGAAGCTTCTCGACATTCAGATGCTCATCATCGGGGGACGTGAGCGTACGAAGGAAGAATTCGCCGCCTTGTTCTCAGCTACCGGGTTGAAGTTGACCCGAGTGGTCCCAACGAAATGCCCGCTGAGTATCGTTGAAGGAATCCGGGCCTGACGGTCTGACTTCAGAAGCCAAACGAGGCGGACAACGGGCTGGAACCTGAGATTGCACGTACGCGTGCATTCGCAAGATCTCCCCCAAGAGGCACCCTCCAGACGAGTCTCCCTTTGAGTGTGCTCATGTTGTGCTCACCCCACCCCACTCCGGCCTATTCCAGCCAAAATCGAGTTCTTGTCTAACTATTGGATATGCTTGTTCTGAATGAATCTGATTAGGCTGGAAGAGGGTGCTATAAATGCGTTCCTAAACCGCGGGCTCAATGGTGTAGTCGATGCCCAATGTCTGTTGCGGAGCTTCAGCATTCCGCTAGAGAGGAAACAGCTGAAGGTCAAACGCTCGTTCGGTGAACCAGACGAGCGCAATCGCTATCACTGCCAACGACCCCCCGGTAAGCACCAGTCTCGGATAAGACCAGGAGCGGCGGAGCAGATAGGCCACTGGTAAGAACGCGGCGACGATGACGAGCTGGCCAAGTTCGACCCCTATGTTGAAGCTGACCAGGCTCAGCAATAATGAATTGTGGGGCAGCCCGAGATCCGCGAGCACCGCTGCGAATCCGAATCCATGAATAAGGCCGAATCCAAATGCCATCATCCAACGGCGATTGATCGCCAACGGATAGAGATTGCCAAGTCCTGCGAGCACCACCGAGGCGGCGATGGCCGATTCCACCAATCGGGATGGCATGTGGACGACATCCAGCGCCGCCAGGCTCAGGGTGAGGGAATGGGCAACGGTAAAGGCGGTGACGATGCTGACAACATCCCACCAGATCGATGAAAAATCACCCGCCGCCTGCCAGCGATCTTCGACTCGAATCAACACCGCGGGAAGCAAGAGGACAAGCAAGAACAAGACATGATCGAACCCCAGCCAGATGTGCCAGATGCCCTCGCGAATGAACTGGATGCTTCCGGTCCAGCGTGATCGTTCAGCGACGGAGAAGTCCTGCACCGGTGAGTCGCGGCTGAAAATGGCGGTGCTGGTGTGTCCGTCTCGTGTCAGACGCAAGAGTCCTTTATGTTGGGCGTCGATATCGAACAGGAGTCGATACTCCACATGAAGCCGCTCGATGGGCTCACGACAATCGGAACGGAAGCGCAGGACTGAATAAGCTCCGTCGGTGTGATGATCGATGAGCTGCTCCACCACCTCAGCCGTACATGGGTGTCTATCAGTCGATAGGCTGAGACGAGAAAGTGCGTAGGCGCCGATCGCGTCATGCCGGGTCCGAATTTCTCCCCAGGTAAGTTGGCCATTTCCGTCGCCGTCCAATCCAATCGCATCGGATAAGTCGCGTAGGGCGATGTCCCACTGTCCCTCAACATGATCGGTCTGAATCGATAGTGAAAGATAGCTGTCGCTGGGCTTGTGGGCCCAAGCCGGAAGACTCAGAAGAAGACACGCGAGGACGAAAATGACGCGCATCAGAATGTCGACTCCTGAAACTGCTTGACGAGTTGTCGTAGTCGATGGTCTTCCACGTGATTAGTGGTCAGCCAATCACGCACCGGTTGGGCCGCAGCTCGGTTCCTGTCGGCGAAGGCGCATTCGAGGAGAATCCTGGCGTCCGCCGGTTCACGTTGCACAGTCCAATTGGCTTGGGCCAACGGCAGCGCTCGCTTCGCATCGTGCAGCAACGACAATGTGAAACGCGCTTCCTCCCGGACATGCACGCTTGTTCCACGCTCCCGGGCGGCGGCGAAGCGGGCCGCCAGTTCGGCCGCATGACTTTGAAACGTGGGAATCCCAAGCGCCTGTTCCGCAAGCGCGAGGCGTAGGAGTAACCCGTCGGCTTTTACTTCATGTTGGATGAGGGCGACCACCTCATGAGGGCGACCTTGATCCAGCAGAAAATCCGCATAGGCGCCCAGCAAGTACGGGTCTTTCATCCCGACCTTGAAGGCTTCAGCGAAAAAGTGCTCAGCCTCTCGTGCCGCTCCGGTGCGGGCGGCTATTTCGGCCAGAATTGTCGCAACCCAGATTCGCTCGCGGCCGATAAGATGTGAGTTCACAAGCACTGACCCGAGGAATTCCAAGCTTGTTGCCGATTGGCCCGTCACGCCGGCGATATCGCCCAGACATCCGAGGAGTACATGTGAGGCCGCCAACCGTGTGAGCCGTTGACAGGCCCGTCGTGCCTCGTCGTAGCGTGCCTGTACCTGGAGGATCGATGCTTTGGTGAGCCACGCCTGGGCATTGGTCGGTTGTACGGCCAATACCCGGTCGAGATCGGCCAGAGCCTGGTCGAAGTCATGGGCGTTCTGTCTGATCGTGGCGCGCAACATCAGTACAGTCGGCGGAGGCGTCGGTTCGTTCCACCAAGGGGTGAGCGCGGCTTGCGCTTGGCCAAGGAAGCGAGGATCGCCTTCGGATCGGCCTTGTTCGATGTAACGAGTGGCCAGTTTCACGGCGGATGCGAGATGGTGAGGATTTCGCCGTAGGTTCGTACGCAAGGTGTCCAGTTCTCGCGTGATGGGATCGGACGCCCTAACACTGAGTCGTTCGATGATCTGGGCATCGTCCGTCGGACGATAGGGTTCTGAAAAGGCGAAGCTGACCTGGTTCAGCATGAGCCATCCAACTATGACAAGCATCATGCGAGACCAGGATCGAGTCATTGGGGTGCTCTCGTAGGTGATGGGAATGCGCAAGACGATCTGCCCACGGTCCTCCGATGGCGCGGGTGCCGCACTGAGCGGGCACCCGCATGGCGATGGCTACTGCGGCTCTCCGGGGTCGATATGTCGACGATCCCGCCCATCGAATGGCGTGGGAAGGAACGGAAAGGCCAGTGCGATGCCGTTGGCAGTTTTGTTGCTCCCAACGGCACCGACGTTGAAATTCACACCGTCTCCGAGGTTTGGAACAGCGGGGTTCATGAGGATTCCGGCGACCACTCGCAACGCCACATCCGTAACGTCATCATTCGGTCTCCGGCCATTCGGCCAGCCGGCTTTGTCCGGTGTCGCATTGCCGCTTTGGTCATGGGCCAGAGGGCCGAGGCGCTTCTGACCCGCGGCCGGAGTCGGCGGGATGTTCAAGTCGACCCGAAGCAAATCGGCGAGCGTTTCGGTGGTTTTCCCAGAGCCACAGACCGATGGCCCCGGCGCATATCGCAGCAAGGCGTTCACGAGATCTTCGCGGTTCATCGTTGGGAAGCCGGTACCGAACACGGCATTGAGCGCCGTGGCCAGCGCCGAGTTACAGTAAAACGAGACGAAGTCATGCTCGTCTTCCGCGTCTGTGGCGTTCCAGGTATCTTTCATGTTCGTCGCGATGATCAGCTCGTTGACGAGGGGATTGCCCATACGCGCCACTTGGACGAAACGAGCGCTGTGCTGACGATCGCCGTCCTTCCTGAGCACAGTCACCTTGGGACGGCTGGTTGAGGCATAGGCGCCGAGCACCTTGTTCTCGTTCGGGCCCACCAACTCTCCAATGGGGATTTCCAATGCGATCGTGTTGACATTGAAACCGCTGAACGTATCGGTTGTACCGGAGCCCGGAGCTCCAACGAGAATGGCGTCGTTGGCATCATGAGCATCGGAAAGAATCGGCGAGATATGGAGATTCAACGTATCGAATGTCCCTCCTAAGTCAATGTAGAAGGTCTCATCCCGCTGGCCCGCGAACACTCTCCCGCCGTTCTTCAAAGGATAAATCCCCTTGGCGGCCAGCTCTTCGTATTTCGGTATCGTGCGTGGGCCGACGTTGGACGGCACGGCGAACATGGGACCGGTCCCGAGATCGCGCGGCGGTTGGCCGTAGCGCTGCTCGGTGACCGTATAGCTTTGGCGGATGAGCAATCCTTCTGAGCCACCACCGGCAAGGGCCGTGATCGGCGGCAACGCGACATAGGACAACGGGAAGACGTTCCCTGGTTGACGGATCTCCGTTTTGAATCGGACCTGGTAGAGGATGTTCGCCGCGATGTTGTTCTTATTGTTGTCGACATGGATTTCGTACAGCACGTCGTCCGCGAAATTGAAGTAATTGGGGCCCGAACCCGGCTCCTGACCCGGGATCACATTCATGATCAGGATCGCTTTGTCGGGGTCCTGCCAACTCCGGAAGAAATAGAAGTCGGTGATATCTGCCGGAGGGTCATTCGAGATCAGCGGCGCTTCACGATGACTTGCCGCGAAAACCGGCGTCGCCAGAAACAGTGCCAGTACTGTCAGGATGAGTGATCGAATCCGAGCAAGCATGATGTCCTCCTTCTGAACACATACGCCGACGGGCGAGTTGGACTACAGGTCCGGTACTGGTGCAGGAACCGGTTCTGAGTTGGCTTGGCTGACCAGCGCCGCTTCCTGTGACGTCAGTGTGTCCGAGTGCGGAACACGCTGGTCCTCCGCGGCCGCGGCCGGTCCGCCTGGCGGTGCCATGGGCATGGTATCGCTCCCGCTGCAACCGGACATCAGGCTGACAGCGAATACGAAACCCAGAGACGAATAGAGTGGTGATGTCATAATTCCCCTCCTCTCGAGAAACATCTCGGTGCACTGATGACAATCGAGGATGCGATCTTAATGGCCATGGGTCGGTTCTCCTCACCTATCAAAAGTTGTGATCCATCTGTCCATTGAATCGGGCGCCTGCCGGTCGGTCTGTTCTCCACTACGAGACGTGTTGTGATTTGGATCTTTCGTGAGGATGGTCGGCTTGCTGAGCGGTTTCCGCGATGCTATAGTCTGATTTCCGCCAAGGGGCACAAAGCCCCGCAATCAGCAATCCAATCTTCCTCATGTCCTCGTACAGATGAATGGGGGAGACTGTATGTTGATCATGTCCTCAGAGACGGCCAAGCAGATTCAAGACCAAGAGTTGGCCCACTTGATTACCCTGACGGCACAGGGCGATCAGTCGGCGCTCGCCACGTTGTACGATCGTACGAGCCCTCAGGTTTTTGGGCTGGCCGTCAAAATTCTCAACAATCGCGAAGCAGCCGAAGAAGTCACATTGGACGTCTACGCCCAAATATGGCGGCAGGCTCATACCTATGACCGAACCCGAGGCGCGCCTGGAGCCTGGTTGATGATGGTGGCCAGAACAAGAGCGATCGATCGGTTCCGCGCCGGGGCGATCGAACACGGGCGTGTCGAGTCACTGGATGCGATTGAGTTTTTTGCCAGCGACGGCGAGACGCCGGAGCAGGACGTGGAAGGACAAGAACGCCGGCGGTATGTTCGGCAAGCGTTGGACCTCCTGAGCGAGGAGCAGCGGCAAGCCATTGCACTCGCGTATTTCTATGGCTTGAGCCAGAGTGAGATCGCGGAGAAATTGCAAGTGCCTCTGGGAACGGTCAAGACGAGAATCCGGTTGGGTATGATCAAACTGCGCGAAGCGCTCGCGCCCTATGAGACAGGATTAGTCTCGTGACTGAAACCAGATTGCCGGAAGAATTGGACGAGCAGGCCATGCTCGATGCGCTTGGGATTTTGGATCTTAAGGCTCGCCCGGCTTTTATGGAGATACTCCAAGCAGAATCACCTTTCCTGAGCCAAGCCGTCACGGCCTATCGAGCAGCAACGGATACCTTGGTCTTCGTCGTGCCTTCTGTGACGCCTCCAGAGACGCTACGCGAACGCCTCGTCAACCAGATTACGAGGGAAGCTGCTCGGGAAGTCGAACAGTTTGAGTTGACGGCCGACACGTTGGCGTTGGGGTCCGTTCCCTTAAAGCCTCGGGATTCTTTGCGAGAACGGCTTATATCCCGCATTGAAGGACAATCGGACGTCCGACTTGACGTCAGGGTTTCAACGCTTGACCTGGCGGGAACGTCTGTTTCGACAGGCGGAGGATGGGTCAGTGAAGGTCGGGCAGGTCTCCCTAACGACAGTGTGGGTTCACCGTCTCGCCAGTCTGCGCATGCGTGGCACCACCTCCTCGCGACTTCGTACACGTCGCTGCGGCTTTGCGGGAAGGCTTTTGCGAACCTGCTGCGGACTATGCTGATGCGTTCCGGGACCTCCAGATTATCGAGAATCAAGATCGGTTTTCAGCAGTCCGGGAAGGGACTCACCTTCATCAAGGCGGCGGAGGGAGTTTGGCGAGAGATCGCACCAGGAGTGACGGCCAAGGTGCTCTCCTTCGATATGGCTTCCCGAAGAACCACCGCGCTCCTACGTTTCGCTCCGGGCACCAGCTATGCGCCGCATCGTCACACTGAGGCGGAGGAACTCTATGTGTTGGAAGGCGGGTGCTCCATCGCCGGTCGTGAGATGACGGCCGGGGATTATCAACGCGCCGAAGCCGGTACGGAACATTATGACACCTCGACCGACGAGGGCTGTCTCCTGCTGGTTGTTTCCTCTCCCCAAAACGAGATGTTGTAATAGTCGTTTGTCGAATGCGGGTCTCTGTGTCTCTCATAAATCCAACCAAGATCGAGCTCTCGTAAAATAATTGGAATCGAGAATCATTGATTGATTTCTGCGCCAGCATAGTGCTATTAAATTAATATTCGTGCCACTACAAAGACGGGGAACGGCGATGAAAAAACTGGTGCGGTTCGGCGTCTCGCTCGATCATCATTTATTGGACACCTTCGATCGCCACATCCAACGGCGGAAATACACCAACCGATCGGAAGCGTTGCGGGATTTGATCCGTGACAACTTGGTCGGCCAGGAATGGGATGAGAATAGGGAAACGGTCGGCACCATCACCTTTGTGTATGACCATCATGTGCGGGACTTGACGAGCAAATTGACCGACATTCAGCATGACCATCATGGGCAAATATTGTCCGGCATGCATGTGCATCTCGACCATGACCATTGCCTGGAAGTGCTGGTGGTCAAAGGCAAAGGTTCTGAGATTAGAAAGGTCGCCGACGCGCTGGTAAGCGTGAAAGGCGTCAAGCACGGTAAGCTGACGATGACGACGACCGGCAAGGCATTGCACTGACGAGCCATCACTCATGTAAAGAATCGGAACGTGGGGAACTCCTTAAAAAGCAAAATCTGTGTCATCGATGGGCGGGGTGGAGGGTTGGGAGCTCGGCTGGTGACGGGATTGCGGGACACTCTGGATCTCGATTGTCACATCATGGCGTTGGGAACCAACCTCGCGGCCGCCGCGGCGATGAGAGACGCCGGAGCAGAACACGTCGCATCAGGAGCCGAAGCGATCTCCAAGATGGTGCCCACGGTCGATGTGATTGTGGCCTCCTTGAACATGGTATTGCCTGGCGCCATGTTGGGCGAAGTCACGCCTGAAGTAGCCAAAACTATTCTTGAGGCAAAGGCCAAGAAGGTGCTGTTGCCCATGAATCGGGTCCGTGTCGAAATCGTGGGGACTGAAGGCCGCACGATGGATACGTTAATTGACGAGTGTCTCTCGCGCGTCCGTGTTGCCGTACAGGCAACCTGCCAAGCATAACAGTATTTCCCCTTCGTTCGAAGTTGCGTGACCACGAGGGTCTACGCCAGTCGATGAGTCGGCTGTCGAGAGCCATCGTGGACGCCTCATCCGTCCATATTGTTGACCAGGAGAATGGATGCATGTGGCGTCAGGTCATCATCATAATCGTCATGGTTGTCAGTTTTACCGACAGGGAATTTGCGCGTGCCCACGATCCGGATGAGCCGGATGTGTTAGAGGTCCCGGAAGTGGGGGTGAAAGCCGAGCGTCCCGTTGCAGCCTCTTCTCAACTGTTCATTCCCGACAAAGAAATCGTCTTACAACCACAGGGCAGACCGGCTCAAGTCCTTCGCCTTATTCCCGGCATGCTCGCCGTCGAACATTCCGGTGGGGCGGGCAAGGCTGACCAATATTTTCTCCGTGGATTCGATGCCGATCACGGAACCGACGTGGCATTTTTCTCCGACGGCATGCCGATCAATCTGCGAACCCATGCGCACGGGCAAGGGTATAGCGACCTCAATTTCATTATTCCGGAGACGATCGAAGGGGTCGATGCCGCCAAAGGAGCCTATCTGCCCGAGATCGGCGACTTTGCGACCGCGGGCTCGATTAACTTCCGCACACGTAAAGTGGTCGAGGAAGGAGTCGCGCAGGCCGCCGGGGGGATGTTCGATACGCAACGTTATCTGTTGATGTTCTCGCCCACGAAGGGCAAGGTCAAAACCTTATTCGCCGCCGAGAACTACTATACAAACGGACCGTTCGAACACGACAATCGGTACCTGCGCACCAATGTCCTGGGAAAACTGACGACCAGCTTCACCGGAAGAGATGAGTTCAGCTTGAAGGGCACCTTTGAAAAAGCCAAGTGGAATGCCTCCGGCGAAATCCCCCTGCGGGCAGTGAATGACGGCACGCTTGACCGTTTTGGGGCTATCGATCCGACGGAAGGCGGCTCGACCCTGCGCACGACCGGCGTCATGAACTATCACTACGATACGATGACCAACGGTCAGTTTTTCGCTGATGCCTACGGTCAGTACTATCGTCTGGATCTCTTTACGGATTTTACGTTCTTTCTCCACGACCCGGTGAACGGCGACGGCATTCAGCAGTCCGATCGCCGGGTCATGTATGGCGGTGGTGTTGGGTACAAGCAAAGATGGGACCTTTTTGGAATGCCGACCACCGGGACGGTGGGCTTTCAGGCCCGAGTCGATGATATTCATCCGAGGCTCGGCACACAAACGAAACGAGCGGCGATTGGGACCACGACGTATACCGATGTGCTCTCCGCTTCCTATGCCCCCTACCTCAAGGGTGAGATTCAGCCTGCGTCGTGGGTTCGCTTCGTGGGTGGACTACGCTGGGAGACGTTTACCTTCGATGTACGGAATCTGTGTGCCACCTGTGTGCTCAAACCGGATGGGCGCACCAGTTCAGGCATTCTCTTGCCCAAGATGAGTATGATCCTGGGCCCGTGGGCTAAAACAGAATTCTTCGCCAATTACGGAGAAGGGTTCCACAGCAATGATGCCCGGTCGGCGGTGCAGTTGGGGGGAGTTCCTCTGGCTCGATCCCGCAACTATGAGGTGGGACTTCGATCGAGACCCTGGGGACCTGACGGACTTGAATTGACACTCACGGCCTGGCGAATCGACCTTCAGTCAGAGTTGGTCTTTGTGGGCGATGAAGGGACGACGGAAATCCGTGGACCCAGCAGACGGCAGGGGTTTGAGGTGGCTGCCCGTGGTCAGGTCTGGGGACCGCTCTATGTGAACGGCAGCTTCACCTGGACCCAGGCCAAGTTCCGCAATGGCGATGCGATTCCGTTAGCACCGGAATTTACCGCCTATGGGGCGGCCATTTTGCGATGGCCGGAAGGCATGACCTCTCAATTGCAAGCGACCTACCTCGGAGTCCGGCCACTCATTGAAGATCGCAGTATCAAGTCGCCGTCGTGGATCGTCTTCGACTGGACGCAACGGTATCGGTTGCCGATCAGGTTGCCCTATGGCCATGTGGAAGCCTTTTATTTCATTCAAAATCTATTCAACACGGATTGGGAGCAAGCGACCTTTGCCTTCGAATCGAGACTTAGAACTGAACCGACTGGCGTCACTGGCATTCATTTTGTGCCGGGAAACCCGCGCACCTTCATGGGAGGGGTGGCATTGCATTTTTAGGAGTTGTTTGAATAACCGATGTCTGGTAGTTAATGGGGGTATTGGCTCGAATCGGCACAGCGTTGAATGGGCAAGCGTGGTGGCTAAAGTAGGAAGGATATCCCCATTATGAAACCAACATCTATTTCACAATTTATCGACCATCATTATCGACACTTCAATGCGGCAGCGATGAAAGACGCAGCGCATGCCTATACGGCTCACTTGGATCGAGGCGGGGCCATGCTGGTGACGCTGGCCGGTGCGATGAGCACAGCCGAGCTGGGCTTGTCTCTGGCCGAAATGATACGTCGAGACAAGGTTCATGCGATTTGCTGCACAGGCGCCAATCTTGAGGAAGATTTATTCAACCTCGTTGCGCAGAAACATTACGAACGGATTCCACGTTATCGGGAACTGACGGCGCAGGACGAGCAAGCTCTGTTGAATCGGCATCTGAATCGGGTGACCGACACGTGTATCCCGGAAGCGGAAGCGATGCGGCGCATTGAGGCCGCGGTGGCCACTGAATGGACGGTAGCTGATCGGAACGGCGTTCAATCGTTCCCTCATGAGTTTCTGTACCGACTCTTGCGCGATGGGAAGCTTAAGGAGTACTACCAAATTGACCCGAGCGACAGTTGGATGTGTGCGGCTGCAGAGCGGGATCTTCCGATGTTTGTTCCCGGTTGGGAAGATTCTACGTTGGGGAATATGTATGCGGCGCACTGTCTGACAGGATCAATCAAGAATGTGCACACGGTGCGATCCGGCATCGAATACATGATGCAGTTAGCCGAATGGTATCTGAAGGCCACGGGGGAAAATTCGCTCGGATTTTTCCAAGTCGGGGGAGGAATCGCCGGTGATTTCCCGATCTGTGTCGTTCCCATGCTGAGTCAAGATCTTCGAAAGGACCAGGTGCCGCTCTGGGGATACTTTTGCCAGATCAGCGATTCAACCACGAGCTACGGATCGTATTCCGGCGCCGTTCCGAACGAAAAGATCACCTGGGGTAAGCTGGGTATAGACACGCCGAAATTCATTATCGAATCGGACGCCACCATCGTCGCTCCGTTAATATTTGCGTATGTCCTCGGCTGGTAGAAAATTGAAAACCCGAGATGGCCGACACAATCCTCTCGAAGAGATACTTCAATCGTCCCACGCTGACCGTCGCGCGGTCGCTGGTCGGTAAGTACCTCATACGTGAAAATGGAACGGGGAGGGTCGCTGGAAAAATCGTCGAAGTGGAAGCCTATGTCGGTTGTCAGGACAAGGCCTGCCATGCCTCCAAAGGCAGGACCGCAAGGACGGAGGTGTTGTTCGGCCCACCGGGAATGTCCTATGTCTACTTCATCTATGGCATGTATCACATGTTGAATGTCGTGACGGAGCGGGTCGAGTTTCCTGCCGCCGTGTTGATTCGAGCGATTGAGGTCGAGGGTGAGTTGATAGACGGCCCCGGAAAGCTCTGCCGGGAGTTGAGTATCGATCGGTCGTTGAATCGACATGACATGACGAAAGGGCAATCCCTCTGGTTCGAAGATCGAGGCGCACGGATGGCTCCTAAGCAAGTCGAAGCCTTTCCTCGAATTGGGGTCGAGTACGCCGGCGTGTGGGCGAAAAAACCGTGGCGATTCAGATTAGCCGCAAGCAGCTAATACTTCCCCCACCTTCAAGGCCAGTCCTTCCGCTTCTTCCCAATTCTCAGTATTCGTCAGGACGGCTACTGTGACGGGTGGCGCCCCTCGAGGCCGGATATGGAACGCAGATGCCGCATATCCCGGGCCCGCGCCGCTGTGTCCATAGATCGAGCCAAGCCGGTTGTTCGGATCGGCCATGAGACCAAGCCCATAGCTTGGTGTGACAAACAACGGATGGAGGTGCTCAACCGGTCTCACTCGGCACATCTCGCTGAGCAGGTGGGCTGGCAGGAGTTGATCCGCAAAGAGACCATCGTAGAAGCGAACGACCTCGGAGGCGGTGGATGCCGCGAATCCAGGTGGCGCCCAGTTAGGGTCATAGCAAGGTCGGACATCGATCGGCTGCCCGTCAGCGCTCAGCTCAAGAGAATACCCCATCGTGAGGCCGAGCATATCTTCGCGCGTTTGGATCACAGACGTGTCGGCAAGACCGAGAGGGTCGCATACCTCGCTTTTGAGGATATCGGCAAAACTCCTCTCACACACGATCTCGGCTACCTTCCTCAGAACCATATAGCCGATATTGGAATATGACCAGCCGGAGCCTGGTGCAAATAAGAGGTTCTCCGCATGGATACGTTCCAGGAACTCCGAAAAACTCCATGGCGGATCTCTCTGCCGGACGGCCGCCTGATAGTCCGGAAGGGCCCCGTAGTCTGACCATCCACTTGTATGTTGAAGACACTGGCGAAGCGAAATCAGGTCTGCGTGGGGAACTGCCGGTAACCAGGCGGCTAACGGAGAGTCGAGCTCGATTTGGCCGCGAGCCACCAGCCGGAGAATGAGAACTGCTGTCAGCGTCTTTGTCATGCTCCAAATGGGAAAACGCGAATCGGTAGGAAGCTGTGTGTGTCCGTACCCCACACTGCCGGACCAGGTTTCATGTCCGCGTTTCCAGGCCATGCACGCAGCAACATCCGGAACACGTTGGGCCGTCATGTCCCAATAGGGGCGCCATTGATCAATCGACCAGAATGTCATGAAGCCAACTTTGGCAAGCTGTGTCCCTCAGGTCAAATCCTGGCTTTCACCGGTCATCTGCCTGAAGTTGTCGCAGGGCGAACGGACGGCAGGACGAAACATCGGCTGATGAACTGTGTGTGACTTGAAAAGAAACGAGAGCGTTGAGACGAGGGAAGTCCTGCTTGACCGGGCCTCCCTCGTTCATTGAGGGCAAATTAGTCGATCTTGCGATCGTCGGTGATCTTGGTAGCGGAAGTTACCGGTGGAGCAATCGTGATTTGAGGCCCTTGTACGTTCGGAAGCCTTCCGGCGCCCTGCCCTTCGGTAATCCGTGCGTTGTCGGTTTTCATGAGTTCTTGCTTGCTATGTTTGTCGTCGAACTCGGCCGACTTTAGCAACGAAGACGTCCCATGGCCGTCCTTTTGACCGGGATCGTTGGCCGTCGCCTGGCCGTTCACGGGACTTCCCGAGTTCTTCATGGGATAACCTTCATGTTTGGGTAGCAGCGCTGGGTTGGCGGACGCCATCGAGCACGCCAGCAGGATCGAGGAGATTGTTGCAACCGCACCGGTAAGAAGTTTCATACCCGTTCTCCCTTTGAGCTAGGACGATGAATGAGAATCATGTTCGCCGAACGCGTAATTCGGAAGACCGACTTCGTGGACCGAATCATAGCGATGGACAACCGGGTCTGTCAAACGTGACGGAGTTATCACCGGGCTCGATGAGTCACTGCGCTGAAATGGTGAGGACGAGACGAGCAGAGACACGTCAGGTCGGTCGCCGAGGATGGCGTCGACCACGTCCACGGTGCCGAAACGCCGGTCCCCGGCTGACCCCGGGAAGGCGAATGGTGACGGTCGTACCTTCACCGACGGCGCTGCCGATGGCGATGGCTCCGCCGTGTTCCTCGATGATTTTCTTGACGCTGGGGAGACCCAGCCCAATGCCTGAGCTCTTGGTGGTGAAAAACGGCTCGAATACCTTGTCGACGATTTCAGCCGGGATAGGAACTCCGTCATTCTTAATGAGAATTTGAACTTCGAGCCCTCGTCCGGCACGATGTTGCGTCACTTGGATGTGGAGATGGCCGCCGGGAGTCATGGCCTCGCAAGCGTTCCGGAAAATGCTCAAGAACGTTTGTTGGAGCTTGGCCTCATCCCCGCGCACCGGCGCAATGACATTCGCATAATCCTTGGTGACTTGAATACGGGTTGCTTCCAGATCGGTTCCCACCACCACGAGGGCGCTCTCAAGCACCTCCGGAATGCGGCACAGATGGCGATTCAGTTCGAGCGGCTTGGCAAAGTCGAGGATCTCGTTCAGGATCGCTTCGATTCGAATCAAGTCGCGCATCGCATTCTCGACGCGTGTCTGCGGGTCGAAGTCGAGTATCCCCTCACCGGTCACCTCTTCGAGTTGCGACCGGATGGAGGCCAGCGGTTCTCGGATCTCCGTCGCCAAAAATGCGCTGAACTCGCCGATAGCGGCTTGGCGTTCCTGCTTGCGAATCACGGGTTCGGACGGAACCGCCAAGAGTGGTTGGGGGCCCGGCGTGCCGACGTCAGTTGCCGGGAGAGGGGCGGCCGCCTGCGGTGCCGGTGCCTGTAACAGTTCCGCGAGTTTGAGGATGATGGGTTCAAGCGTACGAGCATCGGTCGTTTGATATCGTTGCGGGTCCTTTGCCCCCAGCGTAAAGGTTCCACCGACCTGGCCCTTGACGAAAAAGGGAATGACAAGCGACGACTGAAACCGATCTTTGAAGAGATGTTTGTGATCGAGAAAGCGACCCTGAGTGGAGGCCAGATCGTGATCCACGCGAGGCTTCCGATGGCGGACGGCCCATCCTGCCGCCGAACTATCCAAGGTGAGGCGCTGGCTGGGTTTCAAGTCCTTCTTCGCGTCTTTCTGATCTCCCTTCACATCTCCGGCAACGCCCAATACCTCCACGTTTCCAGCCAGTGGATCATAGTAACACGCCCAAGCGCGGTCATACGCCACATATTGATGAGCGTCAGCCAAGACCGCTTCAATCTTCTCTTGGAGTTCCGGCGAAAAGTGTTTGGTCATCGGCGGAAACAGTTCCGCGCCTGTTTGTTGAGGAGGGGATGGTTCCTGGGCGACGTAGGGACGGCTCAACACGACGCTGGTATTGAAGAGTCCCTCGCGGTCCAGCGCTTTGGTCATGCCTTCGCACATCTGCTCCAGCTGCGATTTCTCCTTCTTCGAAAAAGCTGCGCCTTCCTTCCGTCCAATGACCAGACACCCATACGTGCGGTTGAGGTGGCGAAGCGGAATGACGAGCAGAGACTTTGCGCCTGGAGTGATCAGCCGTAGGCGAACCGTGCGCCCTCCGTCCGTATCTTGGGCGGTGGGCGCCAAGGCGGCGGTCCGTTGAGTCGAGAGGGTACGAAGGATTGCTTGGACGTCTCTCTGCGTGAACCCACGCGAAGCATGTTCGACCAGCGGCCCATTTTCTTGGTGGAAGATGGCCGCCAACGCCGAATCGGTTCCGATATCGTTCAGCGCAGTATTCAACGTCCGTTGAAGATGGGTCTCCGGTGCCGGCTTTGCTTGAGGAGGCGACGTGGTCATAGGTTCAAATGCGAGAAGGCGCATTGTAGCCTGAACGTTCGTGAATAGCTACTCTTCCTTAGACAAGGGCCACATCACGATTCGTGTGGCCGCCATTGTGCTCACGACGTGACTTCTCTTGCTGAAAAGCATAAGCTTTGCGACCGTCGTGAGCGATGAACTCGACATACTCAAATCGGTCACGGCTCATTTAGAAGCGGCCGGCATTCCTTATATGGTCACCGGATCCATGGCGGCCAACTTCTATGCCACTCCTAGGATGACACGCGACATTGACCTGGTTGTCGAATTAGGAGAAACGGACATCGGACGAGTCGTCACGCTCTTTCAGGACGACTATTACATTGATCGAGATATGGTCGAGCAGGCCGTTCGAAGTCGATCTATGTTCAACATGATCCACCACGCATTGGTCGTAAAGGTCGATTGTGTCGTCAGAAAAGACAGTGCGTATCGTTGTGAAGAATTCTCCCGGCGACGCCGTGTGATCGTTGACGGTGAGCCGGTTACCATTGTGGCCCCTGAAGATCTCATTCTCTCGAAACTGGAATGGGCCAAGGACAGCCGTAGTCAAATGCAACTGGACGACGTGCGGAATCTGCTCAGATCCCTGCAGAATCTGGACCACGCGTATCTGAATCGATGGGCGGATCGTCTTGGTTTGGCTGAACTCCATCGTGAGGTTCAGTCATGACGGACACACCTCCTGACGTTGACGAACGGTATCGCGCCATGCTGATGCAACGGACCGGGGAAGAACGCCTGATCATGGGATGCGCCATGCGTGATACGGCGCGAGCCTTCGTCGAAGCGTCACTCCGTGAGCAAGACCCTCAGGCCTCGGAGGCGACGATTCGCAAGGGGCTGTTCCTACGATTCTACGGACATGAATTCGACGCGCCGACATGCGAAAACATCCTCGCGGCGATCGAACGGGCAGCGCAGCCAACTACTTCTAACCGGTAATAGTAGAATCGATGCATATGTAAGGCCTGTAGCTTGAAGCCCTAAGGGGGATTAGAATAGATGATCAGGAAATTCTACAGAATCCGAGGGTGGTGATCTCTCGGATCCTTCCAATGCCGATATGCTAAGGCAAAACCTGAACCTCGTTTAGCTCGAACGTTCATAAAGAGCTATTCTCTTCCAATCCGCAGTCACGACGAGGACACATCATTATATAGCGCAGAAGTAGGACCGCCCCTTGCTGCCTGCGCAGTCAGGGGCGGAGATGTGTCAATGCTGGATCAACAAGAGGTTATCTGACTGTTCCGTCTGCCCAGGGCGGAAGCGGCAGCGCCGTAGGAGGCTCTAAGGACTGAACTCGTACTGACGAGGTGTACCAGAGGGGTTACCCGTCAATGCTCCGAGTCTCTGCAGCCTTACGTGACAGCTGTTGCCTATGCAAGAGTTAAAGGTTTTATCGAACCCATATGTAATAGCGTTGAGCATTGTTTGGTGGTGCATTATTGCCATATACGCATGCATAGGTGTCGGAATATCGAACATGAAGGTCGTGGGACTGTTTGGGGGGCAGAACAAAATTGCTTTGGCCGCTCGTGCCATTATTGAAGTAAACGGAGCAACCAACGTAACGGCTGGCGTCGTCGTTCTGGAAATGAGCCACACCAGCACATGCAGGGTCATTTGTGTAGCACTGCGTTTTCATTGGCGTGATATCACCAGACCTCATCTTGCTCGCCTCAACTGCCATGGGCTTTACTGTTGAATCTTGCGGTGCATCACTATCAGTTGCGAAGGCGCTTGTGAAAACCGCGGAAAATGCAATCGCACAGAAAATAGCCACGCTTTGTTTCATAGTGGTCTCCTTATGTAAGGGTAGGTTAGTTGACGCAGTCATGTACCCTTGGCATGGCTGCATAACACTGCTTATGTGGATCAGCGTATGAGGGCGTGAGCTCAGGCTGTATCTACATCGCCTTAGCTAGGTACATCTATCCGTCGGCGCCTCTGTTCCGTCGATCTCTCGTGAGGCTGACGCCCGTTTCATTGGATGTCCTTTCGCCTTTCTCGGCATCCATATTCTGGACCGAGTATTTCGCTTCATGCATGGCGGCTCTTCTAGCAGACCATCGCAATCCTAAGGAATACGCCACCTGGAGTACAGTGTTGTACTTAATGGCGCACACTTGCTATAAAGCATGTGCAATTGGGTGCTACATGACAATGGAACGATTGTCCGTAAAGGAACTAAGGCGAGTGTCTGAATTCTTGCGAGGCCTCTATCAGCTGAGAACGCATGACGAATTTACCGACCATTTGATTGCGGCCTTGCCGACGATCACGGAGGGAGAGTTTTCCTCGTATAATGAGTTCTACGAAAATGGGACTCCTGGGTTCTATAAGTGTGACCAGGTGCCACACTGCCCGGATCCAGTCCATTATGTCGGTATGCTCACCCGATATATCCATCAGCACCCCATTATCACGCACTTTCACCACGCGAAGTCCGAGGCTGCCCATATGATTACGGACTTTGTTCCGATGCGGACGTTTCGAAAGACGGCCCTCTATAATGAATTCTACAGACCTCTGAAAATCCCCCATCTCCTGTCGATGTCTGTCAAAACCAGCTCCGCTTTGCTGATCACTGTCAGCCGCCATCAGGACGGTCGCGGATTCCGTGAAGCTAACCGTACCGTCTTCAACGTCCTTCGTCCCCATCTCAGGCAGGCTTTAGAGAACGCAATGGCTGTCACTCAGACGCAGGATCAGCTGAGGGCTATGAATCAGGTGATGGAGGAAGGGCAACAGGCTCTCATTTCAGTGACGGGGAACGGGCGCATCCGGTTCGTGACGCCATATGCGCAGAGGTTACTGACGCAATACGGTTTTCAAACGCGGGCCGATTCCGATCGGATTCCCACCCGTTTGAGAGATTGGCTTACACACCATCAAAGGCAACTGGACCGGACAGACGATGTTCCACCGGAGTTCCAGCCATTGTTGCTCCAGGAAGAGCTGGGTTGCCTGAGCATCCGGCTGATCGTAAGCGGCTCACACTATCTCCTGATTCTCGAAGAGCGTAGGACTGCGTCATCGGCAAAAGATTTCGCATTGCTCGGGTTAAGTAGGCGGGAGTCTGAGATTTTAGGATGGGTCGCGCAAGGGAAGACAAATCCTGAGATCGGCATGATCCTGGGCATCAGCCGCCGCACGGTCCACAAACACTTGGAACATATTTATCTCAAATTGGGAGTCGAGAACCGAACTACGGCTGCCGCGATTGCAGCGGAAACGATCCGAGGTGCTCGGGCCAGCACATTTGACAAAATCTAGCGGCGAGACCAATGGTATGGTGTATCAATTCCGCCTGATTGCGCCAAGTCCGATAATTTCGTCCTCTCCTGTGACCGACCCGTTAGGATCATTCCGGCGGCATTTTATCGGGATCGATTTCGAGCAGCTGCAAGCGACCATTGACAATATGTTCAGTTTTATAGAGCCGATCGCCGGTCCGCATGGTTCCTATAAGGAGATTGCCGGTGACGACAAAGGTGAAGTCACCCTGTGAGGGAGGCTTGAAGGTGCCGCGAATGACGGCGGTGTCATTGATACGGGATACCGTGGAGGTGATGTCCAATTCGGGGTTGGCTTTGTCGAAGAGTTCAACGGTGATCCTGGGATGAGGTCTGGCTCCGGCATCTTTCACCACTTGAAGGAGTGGGAGGTCGAGCGCGATCTCCCGATCGCGGAGAACCCAAGGTCTTCGCGGCATCGGCGGTTGATTGGTGGCGGGAGGAGTCAGGACGGTTTGCCACAAACTCTTTGGTGCGGGGCGATCATCGGCTCGCACGATCGGGACGAAGAGACCGCCCAGCGCCGCGGCGAGGAGAACATAACTGAATTGAGGGACCACAGCATCGTCTCCTTGCCACCGCGCCCGTACGATACGCCGATAATTGGAACACAAATGAGGGGTGCTGTTCCATTGATAACTGACAGGGAAGCCCTGTTCGGCCAATCACCCTGGAAATCGTCAGATCGCTCAGTCCGGATTGATGATTTTGGGAGGGCGGCGGGGTTCCAGTTCGACTTCTTGGGGTTCAAATGGATGATGGCGGTCGACCGTCCAGCTATTGAGGATGGTGGTGACCAGGCTGATCACCAATGCACCACCGACTGCAGGCCAGAATCCCGAGACGGTGAACCCTTTCACGAAGTACGCGGTCAGTTGGAGCAGGAGCGCGTTCAGCACCACGAGAAACAGCCCGAGGGTAAAGACGATCAAGGGCAGGGTGAGGAGAAAGAGGATCGGACGGAGGATTACGTTCAAGAACGTGAGGACCAACACTGCCGCGATGCCGGCGGTGAGGCTTTCAGCTTCCAACCCAGGGATCGTCGAAATAGCAAGAAATACCGCGATACCGGTGATCAGCACGCGCATGAGGGCAGTGCGCACGCCGCCGTGGAACGGTGATTCGTGGACAGCTCTTGCAAAACGGAGGGCAGGCATCGGCTACCTTGCTGGTGAAGCGGTCCTTCCTGGTGAATAATGAACGACTGTTGCGGTGACCTTCTTGGTCTTGTCGTCTTTTGACGCCTCAATGATCACACGGTCGCCCACTGTGGGTGAGTCGGTCGATTTCGAGTTGCTCTTGTTCCTGAACCGAACTTGCTTATTGAGCAGGACTGAGACGATCGGCCCCTTGGCCGTCTTGACTTCAATGTGTTTCGCATCGATAGCCGTTACAGTGCCCAACACATGAATATCTGTGCCGGCAGCCATGACGAGGGCAGGCAACACACACACGGCTACGAGGATCATGCAGCTTGTTATCAAACCATCATATTTCTTTAACATAATCAACGTCTAGTGATGGTGTCCGCTGCCTTGGTCTTGGTGAGACGCTTTGGGATTCAATAACTGCATGCGATCCAGTTCCTTGTGGCTCAACTGCGGCAGATGCCGTATGAAATGCACGAGCTTCCAGCTCCCCCTGTCTTCATCGATGTCGCCTTTTCCCCAGGCCGGCATCGCAGTGAAGCGGATGCCGTTGTGGATAATGAAGAACAGTTCTCCGTCGGACATCGATTGAATCTCTTGGCGGCGCAGGTCCGGTACCCTTGGATGCACGTTCTTTCCAATCTGAGTTTCCCCGCTGCCGTCATTAGCATGGCAGCTGGCGCAATGGTCGGCAAAATGATCGAGCCCTTCAACCAACACCGCTGGACTTATGGGAACGGGATTCGCCATGTCGCGGATCGCGCTGGGAATGGTAAAACGGCGAAATTGCCGAACCACGGCTACCTCGAGCGGATGCGGCTCGGCCATGGCGCTGAAGCCGCTCGTGTAGATATCATACCCCAGCCAGAGCGCTCCGCTGAGCACCATGAGACCGGCCATGATCAGTAGTGACAGGAGGATCTTGAGCATAGAGAAAGATCCTTTTTACCACTATACAAACTCTGCCAGGTGAATACCACCGATTCATCGAACGGAAGGCGTTAATTGGCACGGGTGAGACGAATGATCAGAATGATCAAGACAGGCAGGTGCATCAGCACACCGCTCATTCCCATAAACGATTCGCCGATCCAGAACGTCATGCCGAGATTAAAGGCCAAGACTCCATAGTACAGCCCGATCCCGAGCAACAGTCGTTGCGTCATCGATTGAGGTAATGAGAGGGAAGGGAGCCGCCGATCCAGGGGGAAATACATCGCCAGCGAAATCAGTCCGACCACCGCCCAGCCGACATAGTTCGCGAACGGGACACCAAAGTGCCACCCTGAATCAGGATAGTAGTAAATCTTGCCCAAGAACCAACGGTCGCCACGCAGGGCGACCGGATCGATCACCATGTCGATAAAGGCGAATAAAAACGCGGTCAACGCGTAAACGAACCAGCTCGTGCGGGTATCCACATCGAAACGCAGCCGTGTGAGGAGAGCAGGTTCAATTCTCGGCGCGGAATCACGAGGCAGCAGGAGTCCGAGCGCCACGCAATAGGAAGCGAAGAGCAGGAAACTGAATGAAATGGAATCCATGAACGGCACGTTGGAAAAGTAAAGTTCCTGGCCGACCGTCGAGCCGTTGTAGAAGTACCAGCCGAAGGGGATGCCCGTTCGCGTCGATGAAAACTCACAGATGAAGGCCGTGGCCCAGCTGATCAACCAGAAACGCCAGGTGCGTGGCCAACCGATCAATTGGATGGCGGAAAAGAGGAAGGCCGCCACAAAGACGAAGACGTAAGGACGCAGGAGGATTGTTTTGAAGAACAGCAGAAGAACATCCATACCAAGTACGTGTCATTCGTGGCAGTGCGGCTGGCGAGACTTCATACATACTTGTGAGTGCGAAACCAGCGCACGGCTTTTCCCAGGGCAACCTCGGGCGGATGTTGGGGCAAGCCCAGCTCTCGGATTGCCTTGGAGCAATCGTAATGCATTTTGTACTTGGCCATCTTCACGCCTTCCAGCGGAATGCGCGGCGGAAAACCGGTCAGATTGGCGAGCCAGTGATTGAGATAGGCAAGCGGGAGCACGGCACCCCGTGGCAACTTGAGGGCCGGGGCCTTGACGCCGGTCAGCGTGCTGAGAATCTCGAACACTTCACGGAGCAACAGGTTTGTACTACCGAGGATATACCGTTCCCCTTGCCGCCCCTTTTCCATTGCGAGAAGGTGCCCGGTGGCGACATCATCGACGTCGATGATGTTCATGCCGGTTTCAATATAAGCCGGCATCCGACCCTTCATGAAATCGACGATCACCTGGCCGGTCGGTGTTGGTTTCACGTCGCCTTCACCGACGGGCGCGCTCGGATTGACGATGACCACGGGCAATCCTTCGTTGGCCAGCTTGTGCACCTCCTGCTCAGCCAGATACTTCGAGCGTTTATAATGACCCGCCATCTGGTCGAGGGACACAGGGGTGTCCTCCGTTCCGAGTCCTCCGCCCGACGGCAAGCCGATCGCCCCGATGGTGCTGCAGTAGACCGTGCGCTCCACACCGACATCACGCGCGGCTTCCAGCAAATTTCTGGTGCCGGCCACATTGATGTCATAGAAGATCGACGGGTCTTTCGCCCACAAGGCATAATGGGCGGCGACGTGGTAAAGATGTCGGCAGCCGGAGAGGGCTTGCTGCAGGGATTCTTTATCGCGGAGATCACCAAGGACGTTCTCGACGTTCAGGGCACGGAGATTGGTTGAATCGCTTCCAGGGCGGGCAATCACGCGGACGTCGATGCCGGTTTTGAGCAACGCACGAACGACAGCGGCGCCGACAAATCCGGTCGCTCCGGTCACAAGCGCTTTCATGGAGAAGACGCGAAACGTGAAGTGCGAAGCCTGCCTCGCCAGCCTTCAACAAGAGCTCGTTCTCTCTGCGAGGCGAGCGTGAAACACCTGCAATGAGGATGACCGCTCGATTGTACGGATGTGTGTTTCACGAACGACGTCAGTTCTTGCGGTTTGTGATATACCGGGCGATCTCTCGCAACGGATCGGCGGAAGGACCAAATGATGAGAGCCGGTTGATGGCGCGGCCCACGCAGTCGTCCGCCAGCCTTTTGGCCCCGTCCACGCCGTAGAACGTCGGATAGGTCTTCTTCCCGCGCTCGGCATCGGTGTTGGGATTCTTGCCAAGTTCCTCGCGCGTGCCCGTCACATTCAACACGTCATCGGCGATCTGAAAGGCCAAACCGATGTCCTCGGCATAGCCGGTCATGTCGTCAAGTTGCCGATCGTTCGCTCCGGCGGCCATGGCGCCCATGCGGACCGCAGCACGAATGAGCATGCCGGTCTTGTGCTTATGAATGTTTTGAAGCGTGGGAAGGCTGATGTCCTGGTTTTCCGCTTGGATGTCGAAGACCTGTCCGCCCACCATCCCCATATTGCCGGATCCAAAGGCCAATTCTTGAATGATTCGAACCTGCCGTACCGGATCGCAGCCTTTCATGAGATCCGGCCTGCTGATCAGATCGAAAGCCATCGTCAACAGCGCGTCGCCGGCGAGGATCGCCATCGCTTCGCCATACACCTTATGGTTCGTTGGTTTGCCGCGGCGATAGTCGTCATTGTCCATGGACGGAAGATCGTCGTGGATCAGCGAGTAGGTATGGATCAGTTCCAGCGAGCAGGCAACCGCCATGAGGCCGGGCGGCGTGTGGTTTAGAGCTTCCGCCGCGGCGATCGTCAGGATGGGCCGAACCCGTTTCCCACCCGCCATGAGACTATACCGAAGGCTGTCATGCAGTGCCGTGGGTGGCACGGCAGCCGGTGGGGCCACCTGATCCAAGAAGCGATCAACGTCGATGCGTTTCTGTTCGAGATACTCCGCAATATTCATGAACACTCGCCTGTGTTGGGGACCGGCGCTGACCCGCGCGGAGAGTAACAAACGAGAGAAGGGGAGTCAAACGGTGAAGGGAGTACTCAGAGCGGTGTGTGGATCAGTGGATATCCCGCGCGCCGAAGTTTTGTGGGTGAACGTGCACTCCGCCCGACGCCTGCGTGAGCGGGCCACCATCTCCTCAGTGTGGAGAGCTGCTCCAACAGGAACTCGACGGGCTCCAAAGGCCTCGCGTTCGCCGCTTTCGCATCGTCTATGCCATCGATCAAAAAACACGAGTTCTGCGCCTCATGGTCCTTAGGCACCATCGGTATGCGCAGGAAGAGCTGACCGATCGATTGCGACGAAAAGAACGAGACTGGTAAGCCTCGCTCGTCCGAGTATCCGCTTCCCTTCGCTTGTTTTTCCATCGGTCGCCCCGGTATACTCACTCGCTATGAGTATTCGAAAAGGCGGTGGCGAGTGGGAGCCGATGCTGCTCCCGATTGAACCACGGCTGTGCAGAGTGTGCCGGGAAGACCTCTATCGAGATAAGACGATCTTACGGGGAGGCTGGTCCCGCTGCACAATTTGTGACGAATTCGTTCATTATAGTTGTCTGGCTAGCGGAAAAGTGTCCTTTCTGAAGGTCCGGCCTCGGGTGTGCAAAGCCTGCCGTTCGCTTCAGGAGGGGATTGTCCCGCCTTCTTCTAAGAAGGATGTGCCTCCTGTGGCCGCCGTATCATGAATTTCGGTTGGCCCTCTCCCCCCAGGCACTCACACCGGAGATCGAACCGTGTCTGCTCTGAAGCCATTGCCTTTGTGATTGGTGCTACCGCTCTTTCCGGTCGGCATCGGACAAAGGTGGCCTTCTGTACTACTGCGTGATCTCACAGCGGGGCAGCTGAACCTTGTGAACGCATCTCGACCGCGTGACGGTCCTTCGAAACGATTATGGCACAGGTCATCCGAAGCGGGGCGTTTCTGCAACAGTGTTGGTCGGTCCACCCCCTTTGTGTGACGGTGCGAGGGATGACGGACGAACGCGCGGTGGTTCTCTCCTGCAGTTCGTGTAAATCGACCCATCATCTGGCGGTCACCACGGTTAAGGTGAGAGAACCCTTGGTGCAACGAACCGCTCAAGAGGACGCACGCCACGATGAACAAGACGGTGAAGCTCTCTTAAAGGCTTGCGTCTCGGCTCATCATGCCTCTCTGACGCTTCGTGAGATGGATGTGTTTCTGGATCTTGTGCTTTTGCGTTGTGCAGACTGCCGGCGACAGTATGAGGTGACGGTCGCGGCGTTTGAAACGCGCCAGAAGTAGTCGAGGTCTGAGCGGACGAAAGCATCACGCGCTGCACACCGCTATCATGATGGCTCCTTCCATTACGTTCACCGGTGAAGAAACCCAGCTCCTCGCCGATGCCCAATTTTTTAAGAAGAAGGCGGCCATCGCGACAAAGATCAGAATTCTGCTCGAAGCCACGCACGGTGCGTTACAGCAGGAGCTTGCTGGCCTGTCGCTCATCACGCCTCCCGGGTTCGATCCGAAGATCCATCAACTGGTGAAAGGCGAGCATCTGGAGGATTTCCCGTACCAATACCTCGATTGTCCCAAACATTTCGCCGGTGTGAACAAATTCACGTTTCGCACGCTGGTCTGGTGGGGGCATCACGTGGCCTATGCGCTGTTGCTGGAAGGAACGGGGATTCAACACTACAAGCGGCAGTTGCTCGGCCGCTTTCACCAGCTTGCGGGAAGAGACTTGGAGCTTTCGCTGGCGCCGTCGTTATGGGAGTGGAAACGCGGCGAAGGCTATATGCTGCCGATCACCCATGATCGCAAAGCACGGATCGCCGCCGTGCTGGCGGAACGATCGTTCATGAAAGTGGTCCGCTGTGTGCCGCTCGGTGACCAGCGCATCCAGGATGGTCACTTAGCGCAGGTGGCATGTGACACGTTTCGGTCGATGCTTCCCATCATCACCCCGTAGCCCTTTTCTAGCAATTTGGGTAGACTGGACCCCCTGTGTCTGAACCTTGAGAGGGAGGATCCTGTGAAGCACTGGCGTATAGGGTTGTCACTGTGTGGATTCATGTGTGCGGTGATGATGGGCGGTTGTGCGGGGAAAGGCGATGTTCGGCAGGTCGATCTGCAGACAAAGCAACCGCAGGCTCAGGTGGCGGACACCGAACCTGTGAAAATCGTGATTGAACCGTTTGAGGATCGGCGGACTGACAAGAGCCGTGTGGGCGTGCGTACGCATATCTGGGGAGGCTCCACGTACTTTAACGTGGCGGGTGAGCGACTCGGGGACGTGATTGCCCAGCGGTTGGCCGACCGGTTGAAAGTCCGTGGGTGGCGGGAACGCCCATGGGACGTTCGCGCGGCGCCCGCCAGCACGGTGCCTGATGCGGATATCGTGATCAGCGGACAGGTGCAAGAGTTTTCTACCTACGCAAAGAGCCGGATTTTTTCAACCGTTGTCGACACCAACAGCCGGTTTACGATTCAGGCCAGAAACCTGGCGGATCGAAGCACCACGATTCGTACCATTGAAGGCGGGCGGAATCGAACCGTCTTTTGGTTCAACGACGATGATGTGCAGGACCAATTGGCGTCAACCTTGAAAGATGGGATCGACCGACTCATCGGTGACACGACGATTGAGCAGAAGGCGCTACGCCCAGTGCGGTAACACTCTGTGTGAGGCGCCGAGGACAGGGTGTTGTTGTCTCCCTAAACGTCCGCCACGACCTTGCGTTGGCTTCAAGGAACTTTCATCGTGCGTGAGCAGCGTTGGGAAACGACGACGCCATTGAACTTCGGCCAGGCGCTCGCGGTGGGGGAACGGCTTGCCACTCTTGGATTGAAGCCGGTCGCCCCAGCCAACGATGTGATCTGCTACGTCGAGGAATGGACGGTTACTTCTCCGGACGATTTCGATGAGCTGGATCCTTGGGCGACCGAAGACATCACGCAGGTTCATGTGCGGGAACGATGGCGCGGCGATTTTTTTCTCCTCTCCGGAGCCTATCATACGGTATATCAGCGTCATCAAGACATCGGTACGTATTGCTCCATCAGCCATCCCTGGCGCATTCGAGAGGTGTTGCGGCATCACGATCAACGCGGCATGTTCTGGATCGGGTTTCGGCATGCCCACTCGTTCATCCGCATTCGTCTCCAGACTCAGGCGGTGATTACACCCGGGGAAACACACGGCGATACCGACCGGATGCGCTGGTTAGATGAGCGGCGCGCGGCGTTTCTGGAAGCGATTGCCGTCTTGGACTTGCCCATTGAAACGCATGTTGAGAAGAACGCGGTCGTTCTCCGGTCTTCCGATTCGTCCATCCCATTGTTTTGCTCATGGCCCGATGCGTTCGGTCCCTGCCAGTTCGAGTACAACACGTCCGATGCGTTTGAATTCCTCGTGCCGGCCAGCAAGCTTGCGGAGACCTTCAACCCGGAACCGGCTGGCGTTCGTGCCTATCTCACAGGGTTCTCGGAGACGGCCTTGACGGAATTCCAAGAGATCGAACCGGGAGCGAGGCGTGCCTATCGCTGTTCGGTTCACTGTCCATTGGACGATCTTCCCGAGGTGTTGAACACGATTCAACCGGACGGTGTCCTGTATGCCACGCTCTGCGAGTTTCAAACCCAGTCGCTGCTGCCTGACCGTGAAGATGCCTCCGCAATCATCGGAATCGTCGGACTCCAAGGGCGGTTCAAGATCGAAGTCCGCCTCAATCAAGCTCCGTTCCCGGAAGATGCCATGGCTGCATGGTTGGAACGGGTGATCGGTCATCCCGTCGTGTATGCCCCACTCCCGGCGTTCGTCTGATCGGTTGATGACCCTGTTCAGCTAAACGCACCGTAGTTCTGGAACAGCATTTTCGTTGATCAATTCACGCAGATTTTGCACAGTGGGGCCATGAGCCCCCTTGTGAGACTTCATGCTCTGCTCGCGAAACCATTCATGCCGGCGGTGTTCTTCCTCTCGGGCGTCACCTATGACACCGTGACCCTCACGCGGATCGACCGACTTCAGGACAATCTGGTCCTGCTGTTGTATCTCGCCGTGCTTGGTGTCCTGATTGTGTTGACGGGGCGATTGGGCATTGAGACATCACCCGATTGTGAGCCGCTTCCGGGGAGTTCCCCATTGACGCGCTGGGTGTTGGAGAGTCGCCCGTACTATCCGATAGCGAGTCAGTTCTTGCTGGGCGGTCTCTTCAGCGCCTATGCGATTTTCTATTCCCGCAGCGCCACGCTGACCGGGACCGCGGTCTTCTATGCCCTCCTCATCGTCCTCCTAGTGGCCAATGAGTTTTTGCGTGATCGATTGTCCAATCTACGGTTGCTTGTCAGTCTCTACGCAGTGGTGTGTTTCGCCTTTTTTACATTCTTTCTTCCTGTGATGACCGGTTACATGAACGCGGTGGTCTTCTTGATGGGAGCCGTCTTGAGTCTGGCCGTGACCTTCCGCGTGGTTCAGCTGATTTATCGCCATAATCCTGATCGGTCGAAACAAGAAGCGATCGGGATCACCGTCCCTGCCGCCGGATGTATCGCTCTCCTCGTAGGTTTCTACTTCCTGAATTGGATCCCGCCGGTGCCCCTGTCGCTCAAATTCGGTGGGATGTATCATGAAGTCAAGCGAGTCGGCGATCGGTTCGAGCTCTCGTTCGAGAGACAGTGGTATCAGGTCTGGAAGCGCTCAGATACGACCTTTCCCTCGGACGAACCGATCTATTGCTTCACGGCGGTATTTGCCCCCGTTGATCTCAACACCACGATTTACCATCATTGGTACTTCCGTCCGAACCGTGAAAAACCGTTCACCCATGCGGACAGGATCCCCATCAAAATCTCCGGCGGACGCGAGGGCGGGTATCGGGCCTATACCTTAAAACAGCACCTCGATCCAGGCGACTGGCGGGTGGATGTCGAGACCGAAAACGGCCGGATTGTGGGACGCATTGCAGTAAAGGTCGAACACCAGGCTGAAACGCCTCCGACACTGGAGACCGTGTCTTATTAAACTCTTGGTTATGAGGTATCGTCGGCAATCTTGACGTCGATCGTCAGTGTATGAGGCAGGTACAAGCCTTGGCAGGGGACGATTCTAGCGGTTTCGCCAATTGTCTTTGGCATCGTCCCTCCTCCTGCTATGATGCCGCCAACAGGAAGGATTGCCGATGGGGTTCAAGCGAAAGCATTCTCGTGTCGATGTCGGCCGTGTCGGCCGGTTGCAGCGAGGGGCGCTCTCGGCACCCTGCACGATACTTGATGTCAGTGAGTCCGGCGTCCGCCTTGAGAGTCGTCTTTACGTCAAGAGTGGTGAGGAGCTCCGACTCGTCATCGAGCTGGAGCGAGGGAAGACCTTAACCTGTGAGCTGGAAGTTGTCCACGTGCGGCCTCCTAAATTGGGCGCAAAAATTATTTCGATCAGTCCTGAGAATCGAGAACGATTGACCCACATTCTCGATGACCATGTCCAGCGTAGTTTGTCACGTGGCTAAGCGGTGCCAACCTTAAGCTGGCGGGCCACATTCGGCCCGCCGCGCTTCATCTAAAAGCACTGAGGGTAGCGCGGTACCCTTGGGCATCAGTGGCCCCAATGCCCATAGCGCTTGGATCTTCCTGCGTCCATTCACCGAGAGACGTTTGCCAATGAAGCTCACGCTGGACGGGAAATCTCCTCGCGAGGCTGTGGCCTTAGTCGGCTGGTGTGCTGAAATATGCACTTGGGACAGGTGTAATGGACGAACTGCTTGCCGCCGACCAGCCGCTTCTTCATGAGCACTTTGCACCAGGTGCAAAAGCGATCGGGCAATTCTATCCGGGACATGTCCGAGGAAGATTCCATGGGGACGTATTGTTTCCTGAGTGTCGAGACCTTGTCAACCGACTGACGAGAGACTCTCCGCTAGAGCCGATAGAGCCGAAATTTTCCTCACCTTCACGTGCACGGCTAAAAAATCATGGTATAGTTCACGCATGACAGTGCCTGTCCACTCAACCCTCTTACAGAAAGGGAACAACCCTCTATGAGTACCTCGGCTAGTCCCGAGTCCACGATCTTACCAACCAATGCCCCTGCGGCTGCTGCCCGACCTGTCCAAGACATGGTCGGAAGCGGCAAGGCTTGGGGACTCTGTACGGCAGTTGACCTCCACGATTGCAATCCCGATCTTATCCGTGATGCAGACTATATCAAACGCTACGTCGTTGAGTTGTGTGAACTTATCGGCATGAAGCGCTTCGGCGAATGCCAGGTCGTCGATTTTGGTGAAGGACCTGTGGCCGGGTACTCCATGGTGCAGCTCATCTCCACCTCGTTGATCAGCGGTCATTTCGCCAACGAAACCAATCACGCCTACCTCGACATTTTCAGCTGTAAGGGCTATGATCCTGCGGTTGTCGAGTCCTTTTCGAAGGAGTTCTTCGGCGCCAGCCGCAGTGTCGCGACCGCGACCCTCCGGTACTAAAGGGTTTCAACCGTATGAACATTGCTTCGGGGGTGCAATGGTGCACCCCCGAAGGCTGTCATCACTACTGAGGAACGACGTCTATTCATGAAAGCCCAGACTATTAAAGAAGTGCTCGATGCTCTTCCGTCAAAACTGGACAAGGATGCAGCGGAAGATGTAGATGCCGTGTACCAGTTCGACCTGCAAGGCGCTCAGGGAGGCCAGTATCAGTTGCTGGTACAAAACGGAACGTGTGTTGTGAGGGATGGAACCCACGCGGATCCGCATGTGACCTTGTCGATGGCTGGAGAAGATTGTATCAGGATCCTCAATGGACAGTTGAGCGGTATGGCGATGGCTATGTCCGGACGTTTGCAGATTACAGGAGATATCGGGCTGGCCATGCAGCTGAAATCGTTGTTCCCAAACGCTGTTGAGGGTTAACGAGCGTCACTCCGTGACGGGAACTCCACCGGCCGGAGCTGGCAAGTGATCCCCCGCCTCCACATCAAGTCTTCTTGGGAACCGCTCTTCTAAAATCGCGTACAGCGTTGGGACGAGAAACAGCGTGAGCAGCGTGGAGACGCTCAAGCCTCCGACGACCGCTCGTGCCAGGGGCGCGTTGGTTTCACCGCCGGTTCCGAGGCCAATTGCCATGGGAAGGAGGCCGAAGACCGTGGCCAGTGAAGTCATGAGAATCGGGCGCAGTCTGGTTCGTGCTGCGGTCACGACCGCCCGGTGAAGTGGTTCGCCTCTACGGCGGAGTACATTGGTGTAATCGACCAGCAAGACACCGTTTGAGACGACGATTCCGAACATCATGATGATGCCCATCATCGACGTGGTGGACAGCGTCGTATTCGTCAGGAAGAGGATCAAGATGACACCGGGAAATCCCATGGGCACTGAAAACATGATGATGAAGGGATCGATGAGCGACTTAAATTGTGCGGCCATCACCATGTAGACCAACACGAGCGCCAGGATGATCGCAAACTGCAACCCTTGGAAGGTTTCGCGCTGCTGCTGAATTTGCCCGGCCAGCTTGATGCTGAACCCGGCTGGCAGCTGAAGCTCGGCGAACGCCGACTCGAGATCGTCGGCGATCTCGCCGAGCGGTCGATTGATAGGATTTGCCGTAATGTGGACCACGCGCTGAAAATACTTGCGATCGACTTTCACCGGTCCCGCGTTCAATTTGAGCGACGCCACGTTCTTCAGCAAGACCGGTGCACCGAGTGTGGTCGTGAGTAGAATATTCTCCAGATCGGTGAGATTCTTTCTATGTTCCTCGGCAAGCCACGCGCTGATGAAATACTCGTTGCCATTTTGCGGGTCTGTGTAAATGATCGGGTCGGTTTGGCCGTTTCCGTTCAATGAAAACAGCACGGCGTTGGCGACGTCGGCTTCGGTGATACCGAGTAAGGCCGCTTTCTCTCGATCGACGGTGACGTTGACCTCCGGGTAGTTTTCTTCTCGGCTCGGCTCGATATCAGCGAGGCCTGGAATTCGTTCCATGATTTCCTTGACGCGAGCGATGACGTCTCTCGCGTTGTCGAAGTCATATCCGTAGATTTCCACGTCCACGGCCTTTTGCGAGCCGAAGCTGGTGATGCGTTTGACAAGGCCACCGGGATCGAAATACATCGAGACACCGGGGAAGAGCTTGACGATCTTGGGACGCACATCGTTCATGATCTCGACCTGATTTCTAGTCCGCTTCGCCGGCTCGGCGAGATACACTTGTATCGAAGAGGTGTGGGGGCCCGTATTGGGATTGAAGAGGGACGAGCGGCCTTGCGACAAGATACCCGTGCTGGAGACAATCGTCTCCAGTTCGGTGGCGGGAATGTTCGCGCGAAGGACGCGCTCCACTTCGGAGACCTGTTGCTCCGTCTTTTCAACTCGCTGGCCGACGGGAGCCCGGAGGACGATACGAAATTGACTCTCATCGGACACCGGTAGGAATTCCGTTCCGATCATGGGAACCAAGCTGAGCGATCCGACGAAGATCAGCACGACCGCGACGATGAAGATGCGGCGATGTCCCAGTACCCACCGTAACGAGTCTTCGTAACTTCTATCGAGGGACTCATACCGGTTACGGCTCCACTCCATCAGGCTGACAAACCACCCTGGCATCGACCGCCAGGCCTCTTGTTCAGGTTTGAGGAATTTGTAGCAGAGCGCCGGCGTGACTGTGCGGGACACCAAAAAAGACGTGAAGAGGGCAATGGCGATCGTGACGGTCAAAGGAATCAGTAGCAGACGCGCGACGCCGACGACAAAAAACATCGGGAGGAAGACCACCACCGTCGTGACGGTGGAGGCAAAGATCGGCATCGCCACCTCCCGAGCAGCATCCAGAATACCCGTCCACCGATGGGGATTGGCATTGAGATGGCGTTGGATATTTTCCAGTTCCACGATGGAATCATCGACCAGGCGGCCGATACCCAGTGCGAGTCCCCCGAGCGTGAAGACATTGAGGGTCTGTCCTGTGAAATAGAGGACGATAAACGTCACGAGCATGGACAGTGGGATGGCCACCGACACGATCAGGGTACTGGTGAGGTTGCGCAGGAAGATGAGGATCACTGCCGCGGCCAACAACGAGCCGTGGAAGGCCTGTTCAACAAGATTGTTGATGGATTGCCGAATGTAGAGGGATTGATCGAACGAAATGCCAAGCTTCACTCCTTCGGGAATGCCAAACATCTTGGGAAGCGCGGCGCGGAGGGCGTCCACGACTCCGACCGTATTGGCGATCGGTTGCTTGTTCACTCGAAGAAAGACCGATTTGGCTCCATCGGCATGCACGATGTTCGTTTGAATGTCGGATGAGTCCGTCACGGTCCCTACATCGCGCACGCGAACCGGGTTGCCCAGCGGATTGACTTTCACGATGACGTCTTGGATCGGCTCGACCGTCCGAAACTGATTGTTGGTGAAGACGTTGTAGTCGAGGTTCCCTGCTTTGATATCGCCAGACGGCAAAATCAGATTGGCGGCTTTGACGGAATTTACGACGTCGAGAATCGAAAGCCCGCGGGCGCTGAGTAGTGCCGGATCGAGATTGATGTTGATCTGGCGGATCTTGCCACCCTCGACGGTCGCCGCCGCGACATTGGCGATCTGCTCGATCTGTGGGGCGATGGTGTTGTACGCCAAATCGTAGAGCGCGCGTTCGTCCAACTCGTCGCTCGACACCGACACGATCGAGACGGGAATGTTGGAGACGTCGAACTTGACGATAAAGGGCTGCAGAATGCCCGGTGGAAGGCTGTTCAGGATCTGAGTGATGCGCTGCATCACCTCCATTTGTCCGACGTTGATGTCTGCTCCCCAATTAAACCAGATTTGTACCGCTCCGATACCCTGCTTGCTGAATGATTCGACGTGTTCGACGTTGGAGGCTGAGCTGACCGCCTTTTCGATCGGGTACACGACGCTCTGTTCGATATCGAGAGGCGGCGCCCCTTTGTAAATGACTCCCACAAAGGCGACCGGGACCTGGATTTGCGGGAACAGATCAACCGGCAATCGCTGGAGGGACGTCAGGCCTAATACCACCATCGCGAGCGAGAGCATCAGGATGCCGATTCGATTGCGTAATGCGAGTAAGGTTAGCCACATATCGGAGAAACGGAATAATGATTGCTGAGTGCCGATCGGGAGGTCATCTTAATACATAGGACAAAGCGTATGATGCGCCCCGGTCAACTCTTCCCCTCAGCACTCACGTCCGATGGCTGTGGAAGGGGTTGAGTGCGCACGGGTGTGCCGTCGTGTATGAGATCTTTTCCGGAGACGATGACCTGTTCACTGCCGGTCAGACCTTTGGTGATTTCTACGCGGTTCCCGTGACGGGCACCGATCGCAATATCTACCCGCTGGGCTTTCTCCTCTCGAACGATATAGACGTACTGCGTATCCTCCAGTCGACTGACGGCGTCGATGGGAATCTGCACCGCCTGGTGATGGGTCCCCACCATCACCTCAACCCGGGCGAACATGCCGCCTTTTAAGCGGAGATCCTTGTTGGGTAGATCGACTTCCACCGTCATCGTCCGTGTTGCACGATTCAAGGCTTGAACGATACGCGTGACGGTTCCCTCGAACACGTGGTCTGGGTACGCTTCGGCCCGAAGCTCAGCCGTTTGTCCGATCTTCACCAGTGGAATCTCTTTTTCGACGACTTCGATCAGAACCCGAACAGTCTTGATGTCATGCAGGGTCATAATGCCCCGCGACATGGTCGATGTGCTCGCGGTTGCGCCGGTGACATAGGAGCCGGTATCCAGATTTCGTTCCGCAACATAGCCGGCAAACGGGGCGCGGATATAGGAGTAGGCCAGATTGGTCTCCGCTTGAGCCAGAGCGACCTCCATTTGTTTGACCTGCGCTTGCAAGGAGTCCTGTGCGGCTATGGCGGCATCAGAATTGACCTGCGCGTTGTCCAGATCCTGCTGCGAAACGAATTGATCTTTGATAAGGGCTTGCATGCGATCGAGGGTCAGTTTGGCGTTGCGCACCGCCGCGTCTTGTTGGGCGACCTTTGCCCTGGCCGCTGAAAGGTTGGCTTTTGCCTGATCGACAGCATGTTGATAGTCCGTATGGTCGATTTCGACGAGCAACTGATTGGCCCTGACAAAATCACCCTTATCGACATGCAGTTTCGCGATATAGCCATCGACTCGCGAAAAGACATTGACGACTTGATAGGGCGAGATGTCCGCCGTGTAGGCCAGGCGAATGTCGAGATCTTGTCTCAGCGGGGATACCACTCCTACCGTGATAAGCCGTGTCTTGTTGGTGTCGGTTTTAGCGCCGGTGCTCAGGCGGAAGACGACAAGAGCCATGACGGCGAAAAAAATGACGATCCCAAGGACCACAAATGGATATCGAGATAGGTGGCTCATGTCAGTGGCTTGTCGTTTATGAATCCGGCAATTGTCGGATAAGCCCGCCAAGGAAAAGCGACACATACTCTGCCACGGTTTCTTCATGGGTCAGGTGCATGGGCAAGCCAAAGATATCGTGCAGCAGTCGATGGTGGATGATGATTCCAAAAAATGCTCTGGCGGTAAGCAGTGGATCGACCGGTCGGAATGCGCCGTCGTCAATGCGTCGGCGAATATAGCCGGCGAGGAGATCGTGAAAGACTCGATACTGCTTCTGAAAGAATATATTGGACAGTTCATGTCCCTCCAAGGCACTGAACAGGAGCAGGCGAAGCAAGGTCGGATCCGCGCCTTTTCTGATCCGATAGCTGGCAAGCAACGTGAAGAGCCGTGCATCATCTTGCCTTTTGGCGGCTTCTTCGACCGCTTCTCGTAGTCCGGAATATTGGGCTTTCTCCGCTAATATCGCGCTATACAGTGCTTGCTTGGTCGGGAAGTGTTTGAAAAGCAGGGCCTCACTGACACCAGCTGCCTTAGCGATTTCCTTCGTGGTCGTTCCGGTAAACCCATTGGCGGCAAAGAGCGACGCTGCGGCACTGATCAGGCTAGCTTGCCGCTCATGCCCTGATGTTCGTGTGGGTGGATGACGTTGGGGAGACGGGTGTTTTGTCTTGCTCATGGTGAGTAAGTATTTACTCACCAAAGCTAGCATGGGGTTATAGGAAAAACAAGGGCACGATATAGATCGGCATGGAACGGAAGGCGCGAGGTTACATGTGGTCAGATAGTTGTCGCGCCCTCGGTGATAGGCGTCTCATGTCAAAGCCCAGTCTCCATTTCCTAGCTATGATCGTTGTGCAACGAACTGACTATGCCTGGCCAACTCCTTGGGCGCGAAGGAACGACAGTAGTTGACCACCGTCGCGAAGGCTGAGTTCATTCAGGATGACGCCAAACAAATGGCCCTTGCTCCAGGCAACTGTCGCTTCTACGACGAACAAGAGATCTTCGCTGTCGGCGAGATATAAGAATAATGTCACGTCCATACCAACTTGGACAGGGGCATCTCCACGAATGCCCAACCCACCATCAGATAGGTCTACAACCATACCGTCTCCAATCAGCACATCGTCTCCTGTAATTCCGGAGTACATAAGCCCGAAGGAGACCCTGGTCCGTGTCATTCTGCGGCGTTCGATCGAGTTATGGGAGTGATGGGCTTGTGCCCCGCTCATTTGTTTCACCTGTCTCATCGCCATACCTCCTCTAGTTAGGGCTCCGGTATGAATGAAAGCTACCGCTGAGCACCGACCTTGCCTGCCCCCTAGGGGAGGGGGAACGGTCCATCCAGAAGTGGGGGTGAGAAATGATCACTGAATTAACAAGTTTGGTGCCTATCCGGAAGAAGCGCGTGTTGACGAAAACAACATACGAGCAGCTCGGAGTTGATGTGCCTTCTGAAGGGAGCTATGGAGTGGGGATGCCAGTGGGACGTAGTCGGGTCGGGGATGGAATTAGATTAGTCGGAATCGAGTTCGTTGATCGCTCACGGTGGTGTGGGAGATACTTTTCCAGATGAAAGTTTGCAGCCGTTTTCGGTGGTCGTGACTCAGATCCATAAACCGGACGGAAAATTGACAACCCGACACCCATACGACATGTGCTGATTTTATTGAGAATTGCGGTAATCCATCGGGAAGCGCGATGGTAAGGGTCAGTAATGTCCCGCGCGTGACCGAGCGGTCACTGATAACATGACACCCTGAAACCGATATGTTTTTGGTAAGCCCTTCGCCTTGGTGCGGTTGTGTTGGAACTTCACCGATATAGCGCACTCGACACGTGACAGCCACGCGTTCGGCATATCGGCTATCTAACGGAACGTAGGGTTTCCGACTATTCATCTTAGGCTTCGTCATCATAACTTCGTTCAGAAGATCTTCCTACTCAATTCAATAATTGGGACGGATATCGAGCCAGCAACGGATTCGAATGGAAATCTTGGGACAGCTTGGAAAATCAGATGAAAGTCAAAAGGCTGTGGTGGAAGTTTCGTCAGCCAGTTTTTCCGGAAGCGTCCGACTTTCGAAGAATATGATTCCGCGATCGATCCCGCTTTCGAATCGCAACGTCACTTCGGTTAGAAAACCAAGCCACGCATAAACCGTGATTGGACCGACGGCGATCTGTCCCGGCGTTCGATCGAGCGGACCATACTTCGCTTGAAGATAGGTCAGGATTTCCTCATGGGTTGCTTTGCCGCTGTAACGAACCGTGACTCGACCAAACTTCTTCTCAAACGTGGTAAACCGTAGAGACTCGACCGGTATAGCTCCAAGGGAGAGCGTGCGTCCTTTCTGTTCGTATGTCTGTACGCGACCGGAATCCTCGACCTTCACGAAGTATTCCGTCTCGGACAAGATTGTCCCCCAGGAGATGTCTTCGAACCCATTGGGATCGTTCACGATGGGGACACCCCATGCAGCTGGGAGTGATCCCACCAGACAGAACAGCATTGTTGCGAACGGCATGACCCGCTCGGAGAGACGCTTGTCCATCGACCTACTCTGCGGAATCGGTTAGGCCGTCGTTGAACCGCGGTGCGAGCGATCGACTATCGACAAAGATGTAGCCACGTTCCGTGCCGGCTTGATATGTCAAATTGATTTCGGTATCAGAGCCGCGCCAGGTGTATTGTTGGGTGAGTCCACGTGCCATTTGTCCGGGAACACGCTCCAGTCGCCCGAAGCGGTTTTCCAAGAAACTCAGCACCTGCCTGTGGACGTGATCCCCTTGATACCGAATCGTGACACGCGCGAATTGGTCATCCACCGAAAGATAGAGGATGCTGGTCATCTCGGTCCCGGCAAAGGATGACGGCGCTACTTTGAGAAGATACTCGATGATATGCGGGCTTGTTCGGATTGTTTCCAGGTCCTGGCGGGAGGACAAAGAGGCTCCCCAAGGAATATCATGGAATCCTTTCGGGTCGTTGGTCATGGGAACCGCCCATGTCGTGCTGACACCGATCATGGCCGTGAGCGTCACAGCCAGTGGCCAAGTGCGGGTTGCTAGACGGGTGGGACAGTTCATGTACGCCGGTGAATCGGAGAGCACCTCGGGTACACTCACGCTAGCATGCTGCTGAAGTGAACACAATCTCCGATCGTCCTTGAGAAGGCGCCAAGGCGTATCTTATAATGCGCCGGCCTTTGGCGGGCGTTTGACGGTTATTTCAGGGGGAGCTCCCAGTGATTGAGAGTGACGTGTTCGTGCAGGCCATGCAGGACATGGGGGTGAATTTTTTCACCGGTGTGCCGGATTCGATCCTGGGCGGAGTGATCGCGGAGTTGATGACCCGCCGGTTGTATGTCCCTGCGGTCCGGGAGGATGAAGCAGTAGGCATGGCTGCAGGCGCATACATGGCGGGGAAAATCCCTGCCGTGCTCATGCAAAACTCAGGTCTCGGCACCTCCCTGAACGCGCTCATTTCCCTTAATCTAATTTATAAACAGCCATGTGTGCTCATCGTGTCATGGCGAGGCCAAGGGGGAAAGGACGCGCCAGAACATCTGGTGATGGGCGAAGTGATGCCGCACTTGCTCGATACCGTCAAGATTCCACACCGCACCTTGACGGAATCCACAGCGATCGAAGATTTCAGATGGGTTGCAGCGACGTTTATGGCACAACGGATTCCGGTCGCACTTTGCATTACGAAGGGTGTGGTGAAGGGGTTGCACCCATGATGCCTGAGCAAGGCACCTTGGTCAGTCGCGCGCAAGCCATGGCTGTCTTGCTGGAGTTGCTGACCGATCAGCCGGTCATTATCTGTAACGGGTTTCCATCCAGGGAAGCTCACAAGATTGCGGACCGGCCCACTCATTTCTACATGATTGGCTCGATGGGCAACGCTCCGGCTATCGCGCTTGGTGTGGCACTCGCAAAGCCGAATAAACAGGTCATCACCTTTGACGGAGACGGGAATGTCTTAATGGGCATGGGCACACTGGCGACGGTCGGCGCGTTGAAACCGAAGAACTTCATTCACGTGGTTTTCGACAACGAAGTGTACGGCACGACCGGCAATCAGCCCACCATCTCCAATGTGGTGCCGCTGGAGAAAGTGGCGAAAGCAGCAGGCTATGTCAATGTTGAACGGGTGCTCGATCGTGATGATCTTATCTACGAATTCAAGGACATGCTGAAGAAGGATGGACCCAGCATGTTGCTCGTCAAAGTGAATGAATTTGTGGAGGATGCGGGCCGCGTCATGCATGATCCGCCGGACATTACTCGCCGGTTCATGAAGGCGATTGAGGGGTAATGGACACGGCAGGATCTCCCACGCTCCCGTAAGAGGAAGGATTGAAGAATGGTTCTCCTGAATCCCGGTCCGGTGAATGTTTCCGAGCGCGTACGGCAGGCGTTGCTGAGACCCGATATCTGTCATCGCGAAACCGAATTTTCCGAACTGCTCCACCGTATCCAAGCCAAGCTGCTCAAAGCCTTCGTTCCCGGCGCCGAGTCTGACTATGTCGCCGTTGTGATGACGGGGTCAGGAACGGCTGCCGTCGAAGCGGCCTTGATGTCCTCGTTGCCTCACGGCCGTCGTATGCTTGTCCTGAATAACGGTGTCTATGGTGAACGGATCTCCCAAATCATCGGGCTCCATCGCCTCGGTGTGAGCGAGTTGAAGTATGAATGGACGGTTCGGCCGGATCCCGAACGGCTGCTGCTTGCCTTGCGCCAGCACCAGGAAGTGCACGTCGTCGGCATGGTGCATCACGAAACGACGACCGGACTCCTCAACCCCGTCCACGAGATTGCGGACATTGTCGATGGGCAGAATCGCGTGTTTGTACTCGATGCCGTCAGTGCGTTGGCCGGCGAGACGCTCGATATCGCCAAGTCGCACATCTACATGGTGGCAGGTACGGCCGGCAAATGCATTCAGGGATTTCCAGGCGTGTCGTTTGTGCTGGTACGGAAGGGCTTCGTCGAAAAGATGCGTTCATATCCGAAGCGGTCTTGGTACCTCCATCTGACGCATTATATCGATAACGACGGCCAAGGCACGATTCCGTTCACCCCGGCAGTACAAGTGTATTATGCGTTCGACGAAGCGCTGAATGAATTGCTCGAAGAAGGTGTGCCGAATCGCATCCTGCGGTACAAGAAAATGGCGACCATGATCCGCGAGCGAATGGCGAAGCTCGGCGTGAGAGCTCTTCTTCCGGTGGACCGACAATCGAATACCATCACCGCGTATCATCTGCCCGAGGGTATTTCGTACCTCGCGCTACATGATCGACTCAAGCAGCAGGGCTATGTGATCTATGCCGGACAAGGCAACTTGGAAAACAAGATTTTCCGTGTCGCCAATATGGGAGCCTTGACCGAGGCGCAGTTTGGCGGGTTTCTCGATGCGTTCGAACAGGCGTGCAAGGCGGCATGAAGGCGATTATTCTGGCGGCGGGAGTCGGGAAACGGCTGTGGCAAGTTACGCAACACCGCCCCAAGTGTCTCATTGAGATCGGTGGGCGGTCACTCTTGCATCGCTACCTGGCAGCACTCGCCGGTGTTGGGATCAGGCGGGCGGAGATTGTCGTCGGATACAAACAGGAGATGATTCGTGCCGCGGTCGAACAAGATTCGTGCGGCGTCGGCGTCACGTTCCTGGTCAATGACCAGTTTCACCGTGGCAGTATTTCCTCCCTGTGGATTGCGCGCACCGCGCTCGACGACGATATTATCGTGATGGATGCCGATGTGCTCTTTCATCGGGAGATCCTCCGGCGTTTGGTGTCGTCGCCCTCTGAGAATGCGCTGTTGATGGATGAGACGGTGAACCAGACCGGAGAGGAATGCATGGTCGTTGTGGCGGGGGGTCGAGTGGTTGCGCTGACGAAGAACATGCCGGAACAGTATGACTATGCCGGTGAAGGCGTGGGATTTCTCCGGGTTCGGCATGCCGACACCCCGCGGGTGATTTCCTCGCTCCGTAGTTACATCGATCGAGGCGCGTGGGACATGGAATATGAAGACGCGCTGCTGCCGTATTTTCAGGATGTGAGGGTCGGTCACGAAAAGATCGGAGGCTTGCCCTGGACCGAGATCGATTTCATTGAAGACGTAAAAAAAGCTGAGTTGGAAGTTTTGCCAAAATTGTGAGAAAGTCTTCTCTACGGGACGCTGTTCGATGCGGAAGGGAACTGTACAGGTGACCGATGGCGAGCGCGTTCGATTGCATGTGGAGCCATGAGTAAGAGCATCCTTCAGCGGAGAGCGGAGATCCAAGGGTTGGCGACTGCGATCCTCCTGCCCTCCGTCGGGGTCTTCGGTGGACCGATCGGACCTGCGATCGGTGATGAAGTAGGACCCCTGACGAGCGTCGTGGGAATCGGGATGTTTCAACGCACCGTGCTTACCTTGCAACGGGCAGGGATTCGCCAATTGATCGTCCTCTCCGGTTCCGAAGAGGAGCAGCTGAAACAGGCATTGGGAAAAGGGCCGCGCGCGACGATTCCTGTCCGGTGGATGCCGATCCGAGAGTTTCCGCTGGATGACCCTCGGACCTGGGAAGCGTTGGCGGCAGAGGTGCATGGCTTTGCGCTGGTTGCGAGCGTCAATAGCGTGTTTTCGCGAGGATTGATCGAACAATTACGCCGTGATGTGCGCGAAGGGCAGGCCATTGTGGTCGCACAGCCCCGACAGGGCGTGCAATTGAAAGTCTCACACGGTCGCCCAAGGACCTTTGCGTCGACTCGTTTGGATGATCCGACCCTGCGTGTCGCCGAGCTGGTTGTCGTACCGGCGAGCCTCATGAACGCCGGGAATCACGTGGTCAACGAGAAGGGAAGCCCTCCGATTCGCCAGTGGATCGAGCGAGCGGCAGCGGACGGTCGCGTGCGTGTCGTCGCGACTGAAGAGAAGCGGGGTACCTGGTATCAGAGTGTCCGGACCTTGTCTGATGTGGAGTCAGCCGAAAAGAAGCTGTTCAGTTCGCTCAAGGGAGAATATGAAGGGTTCGTCGACCGGTACTTCAATCGGAAACTCTCTCGTTGGTTCACGCGCCTGTTTCTCGCCATCGGGCTGGCGCCGAATTCCATCACCGTCCTTGCCGGATTGATCGGTCTGGTTGCCGCGGCGGGATTTGGGCGGGGAACATACACCGCCGGTGTCGTGGCGGCAGTGCTGTTTCAATTGGCTGCCGTCATTGATTGCTGCGATGGTGAGGTGGCGCGATTGACCTTTACCGAGTCGCCCCTTGGCGCCTGGCTGGATATTGCCCTGGACAACATCGTTCACATGGCGATTTTTGCGGGGATCGCCGTAGGGCTGTATACGACGCAGATCGGACGAGACGATGACTGGGTCCCGCTCATACTCGGCGTCGCGGCGGTCTTGGGCAACGGTCTCTCATTCTTGCTTGTTGAAAAGGCGCAAAAGATCAAAGCGGTCAGCGGATGGAGAACTCCCAATCATGCGGCCTGGGGCGATGTCATGCTGAAAAACGTGGCCAGCCGCGATTTCTCGGCGGCTTTGTTGGGTTTTGCCCTGCTCGACCAGCTCTATTGGTTTCTCATCTTCGCGGCAGCCGGCTCCTTGCTCTTTGCCGGCGCCATGGTCTGGGTCATCCGTCCGTCTGCAGTCTCGTCTTCTCGACTATAAATGCCGCGTCCGCTATCCGACTAACGTGTTGCGCTATATCCTACTGGCCCTTGGCCTCATCGTTCTGAGCCTTCTTGTCTGGCATATTGGCCCCGCCAATATCTACGAGGCCGCTACACGACTCGGTCCAGCATCTTTGCTTGCCATCCTGATCCCCTCTTTCATCATGTACTCCGTGGAAGCCTATGGGTGGAAGGTGGTGTTGGGACGAGCGGCACAGGGGGTTCCGTTTTGGCGGCTGCTGACCATTCGAACTGCTGGCGAGGTGGTGAATATGACCACGCCGACGGCCTACTTGGGGGGCGAACCGCTGAAGGCGTATCTGCTCAAACGGTACGACGTTCCCATAATAGAAGGGGCCGCTTCAGTGGTGATTGCCAAGACGACCATGACGATCGCCGAAGTCTTCTATATCCTCACCGGGATCGCCCTGGCTTTTTGGATTCTGGGGGCCGGGAGTTCGGCCGGGCAGACGATCACGGCAGCCCTGTTGAGTGTCGGACTGCTGGTGTGTTCCATCGCAGGGTTTGTCTTTATTCAGCAGCGTGGGCTCTTTGCATCGATTCTGTCATTGGTCAAAAAATTGGGCTTACGAATTCGGTCTCTGGAAGCGCAGGAAGAGCACTTGCGCTCGATCGACCAGACGATTCGGAATTTCTACAGCCAGCATCAAAAGGCCTTTTATGTATCGATGGGAGTGTACTTTTTGGGCTGGATGGCTGAATCGTTGGAGGTGTTCGGGATCATTTATTTACTCGGCGGCTCGGTAAATGTGTTGTCCGCCCTCTCCATAGGGGCGCTCGCAGTGTTTATCAAGGGCGGATCCTTCTTCATCCCAGGCAGTCTGGGTGCTCAGGATGCCGGCAATCTCCTGTTGCTCCAAGCCTTCGGCTATAGTGACGTGACGGGGATCACCTTCGCATTGCTGCGACGGTTCCGCGAACTCATCTGGATCGGCATCGGGCTGTTGTGCTTGGCGACGGTAGGAAAAAGCAGAATTTCTCAGGATCAGGGAGCTGAAAGCCCTTCATGAGCAATGGTCCGGAGCCGTTCGAGCATACGATCCCATACAAATCCGTGTAACCGAAAATCTGCCGCCCGCGCGACTTTGTGAAACTGAAGACCCATTCGATTACCGTGAACCCACCGAACCTCGGCCTCCTCGACCGGCAGTGACTGTGTCTGATCCGGCAGGATCAGCCGCACTTGGAGCGTCGTCCTTCCCGGTACGGCTCCGGCACATTCGATCGTGCAGCCGAACACCGTGAGGTTTATGACCTTCCCTTCAGCGATTACTCCTGCGTCGGAAAACATCACAGGGTACTGCACGGCAAGCGGTACCCGGTAGTGGTGGCGCAGATAGGATCGCGGTGAATCCATGGTGGCCCAGTCTAGTTGGTCTTCCGGGATAGGGTGAATCCCCCTTTTGTGGGGACAACAAGGAGTCACACACTCGATTGGCGGCTGTCAGGGGAATGGGCCGGGCACGTTCAGGCGGACTCGTGTCAGACGGAATAGTGTCTGGCAAGGTGATAACGTTGGAACTGCAGGACATATTTGATCAGCAGTTCCCGGTTCTGTGGGGTCATCCGAATGAAGCGGGCGTGAAGACGATAGGTGTTGCCTGGATAGGCGAGGGGAACGAGCCGCAACACTTCGATGGGGGACTTGAAGACCACTTGGTCGGGGAGGAGCAGGCTGCACGAGAGAATGTCTCCGGCCTGGTAGAGTGTATCGACCACCACGCCGATACCACCGCCGCTCAGGTTGACGGATTTCTCAGTGAACTCCCCGTCGGTGTCGTCCGGCTCAGGCTGAAGGCGAATGGGGAGCGTGACGTTGATCCTGTAGTATTCTCGGCGGTCTTTCCCATCAGGCAGCGGAGTAGGGGTATCTGAGGACATGATGAAGAGAAGTATAGCAAAGATCGCGACGATTGGAGTACTGGGATGTGAATGTGCACGCGAAAAATCGCTCATATACGGTGGTAGGGAGGGACGGGGGTCATTCATGATGGAAAGGATCTCGGTCGTGATAGCGAGTGCAGTCGACACTGGGGCGCCTCTCAGCACAATCGGGCGAAGCGATGATAGGAGGTGTCGTGGTAGCCATGGTTAGCGAGGGAACCGGGCATCGCTTGATTTACAAGCGCCTGGCGGATTGTTAGGATGCCGCGCATGAAGGCGGCGGCGAATCTGCTCTGGGTGCTGCTCTCGCTCCTCGGCGCCTTGGCGCTTGCTCACGTGACGGGCGCCGTGAATCCCGACGAAAAGGTCAACGGTCTCTGGCTGGTCGTGGCGGCGGCCTGCATCTATGTGCTGGCCTATCGGTTCTATGGTCGATGGCTGGCTACGCATGTTGTCGCACTAAACAATCAGCACGTGACGCCGGCGGTGCGGTTGAACGACGGCGTCAATTTTCATCCCACAAATAAGGTCGTGCTCTTCGGCCATCACTTTGCGGCCATCGCCGGGGCCGGGCCGCTCCTTGGTCCGGTATTGGCGGCGCAATTTGGATTCATGCCCGGCTTTCTGTGGCTCGTGATCGGTGCTGTCCTTGCGGGAGCGGTGCAGGACTTCATCATTCTGGTGGCCTCCATGCGACGGAACGGCCGCTCGCTGCCCGAGATCGCGCAGGATGAACTTGGCTCGCTTACCGGGACGGCGACGGCGGTCGCGGTACTCTTTATTGTGGTGGTGGCGCTCGCTGGGTTGGGCTTCGCCGTCGTGAACGCCCTGTACCATAATGCCTGGGGGACATTTACGATCGCGATGACGATTCCGATCGGTTTTCTGATGGGCTTCTATCTCCAGAAGTTTCGCGCCGGAGCCGTGGCCGAAGTATCGATTCTCGGTGTCGTGCTTTTGGTCGGGGCGGTCCTGTTCGGTCGTATCGTCGCGCAATCGTCCTATGCCTGGCTCTTTGAGTTCGACAAGCCGGCGCTGGTCTGGCTGCTCGCCGGCTATGGGTTTCTGGCTTCGGTGTTGCCAGGCTGGATGTTGTTGGTGCCGCGCGGCTATCTCTCTACCTTTATGAAACTTGGTGTCGTGTTTCTCCTGGGCTTTGGTGTCATTCTCATGGCGCCGACGATTGAGATGCCGCGTGTGACGAGTTTTGCGGCAGGCGGTGGCCCGATTATCCCCGGTACGCTGTTCCCGTTCCTTTTCATTACGATCGCGTGTGGAGCCATCTCGGGCTTCCATTCGTTGGTCTCGTCCGGCACGACGCCGAAAATGATTGAGCAGGAATCTCAAGCGGTGGTGGGTTATGCGGCGATGTTGCTGGAAAGCTTTGTGGGGGTGATGGCATTGATCGCGGCCTCGGTGCTGATTCCGGGCGACTACTTGGCGATCAACACAACGCTGAGCGCCGATGCGCTGGCGGCCATGGGTTTTGCCCCGTCGCGGATTGCCGAACTGTCACAACTGGTCGAAGTCGATGTGGCGGGCCGTCCCGGCGGTGCGGTCTCTTTGGCGGTCGGCATGGCGTCTATCTTTTCCGCGCTGCCCGGTATGTCGGGTCTCATGGCCTATTGGTATCAGTTTGCGTTGGTGTTCGAAGCGCTGTTCATTCTCACGACGATCGATACGGGAACACGCGTGGCTCGCTATCTCATCCAGGAAATGGCAGGCAAGGTCTATGCGCCCTTTCGTCGAATGAACTGGGTGCCTGGTGTGATGGTGAGCAGCGGCTTGGTGGTGGGAGCGTGGGCGTATTTGATTGGGACGGGCAGTATTTCGACCATTTGGCCGATGTTCGGTGCGGCAAACCAGCTCTTGGGTATGCTAGCCCTCTGCATTGGAACGACTGTTTTGATCAAAATGTGGAAGTCGTCTTATCTCTGGGTCACGGCCCTGCCGATGCTGTTCGTGGGCATGATTACCCTGACCGGTTCCTATGAAATGTTTTGGATGTTCTTGAAGAAGGCGGCGACGTTGGCGACGGGGCAGGCCTTTACCCTCTATTTGGATGCCGTGCTGGTGGCGCTGGTGGCGGTGCTGGGTGTGATTGTTTTGAGCGATAGCCTGAGGCAGTGGTACGGCTATGTCGTGCTGAAAAAGCCGTTTACAAGTAGTGAGGTCGTGGTGCCGGCGGGTGGAGGGTCGGCAGGGCGGATGCAGACGGCCATTCATTGTGATGCGGAGAAGGGGTTTAAGTTGCCGCATGGGACGGGCTGTTGTTAACGGATGTTGAAAAAAAACCTCCAGCTGCGTTCTCGTGTCGCTCAAGGGCTCAACATACCAAACGACGTATGCCTCGCCCTTTCGCTCGCTGCGGCCTTGCTGGAAGGCCTTTTTGAACATCCGTAAGATCGGGCACAAACTGAAAGATGAGGGGTTGACATATGGCGGATCAGTTTTCATTTGATGTCGTGTCGGAAGTGAATATGCAGGAGCTGAAGAACGCGCTGGATCAGGCGACGAAAGAAATCAAGCAGCGGTTCGATTTCAAGGACTCAAAAACCGAGATCACGCTAAAAGAGAAGGAAAAGGAGTTGGTCGTGGTCTCGGATGACGAGTACAAGCTGAAGGCAGTGCAGGAGATCATCAAGGCCAAGTGTGTGAAACGCGGGGTGTCGCTGAAGGCCTTCACTCAAGGCGCGGTTGAGCCGGCGTTGAGTGGGACTGTGCGGCAAGTGGCCAAGATTCAGAGCGGACTCGCGTCGGACAAAGCGAAGGACATCACCAAGGCGGTTAAAGATGCGAAGTTGAAAGTCCAGGCGCAGATTCAGGGCGAGCAAGTGCGCGTGCTGAGCAAGAGCAAGGACGAGCTGCAATCGGCGATTGCCTTCTTGAAGGGCAAGGATTTTGGGATCGATCTGCAGTTTATCAACTATCGCTAGGCGGCGTATAAACCCTCATGCGAAACCTCGTTGCGGCTCTCGTTCTTGCGGCCGCGCTCTTCGGGTGCGGTCGCAGTGACCCAATCGTCGTCATCCAACTCCATCCCAAGAATCCCGACATCATCTACGTGGCCACAAACGACTACATCTATAAGTCCCGCGATGGCGGGCAGACTTGGGCGAATCTGTCTCAGGGAATGAGTTATTCTCGCGTGATCGCGATGGCGATCGATCCGGCGTATCCCGCGACGGTCTATGCGGGAACCAAAGGCGATGCCGTTTATAAAAGCCATGATGGCGGACAGCGCTGGACATCGATGCGCTCTGGACTTGATGACGCGACGATCACCTCTGTGGTGAATCAGTTCCTCTTCGATCCCGCCGATGCGCAACATATCTTTCTTGCCACCACGATGGGAGTGTTCGAAACCAAAAATGGAGGCGAACAGTGGTCGAAGAAGATGGAGGGTATGAAAGAAGTGCTGATGGTCGTGACGCTGGGCATGGATCCCACTAGGCCCGCTGTTTTGTACGCAGGAACCAGCGGGGGTGTGTACAAATCAATCGACCAGGCCGGGCATTGGGAGAAAGTCAATAATGGACTCGTGCCGCCCGATATGCTGAAGACGTCGAGGGCTCTTAACGTCACGTCGATTCTGGTCGATCCGTACGACCCTGACACGGTCTATGCCGCCACGCTGGCAGGAATGTACAAAACAACAGATGCCGCCAAAGCATGGAAGCGGATCGGGGAGTCGCTTGCCGATCAGATGATTGTTGCGATGGTGCTCGACCGTACGCGTCGAGGCGTGATCTACATTACGGGACGGGATGGAGTGCATCTGAGTGAAGATGGCGGTGTGACATGGAGAGCGATCAACAGTGGATTTGCATCCACCAATATTCGAACAATCGCGCAAAGCGCAACGGATCCTCACGTGTTCTACGCCGGGACCAACGGCAGCGGGCTCTATCGTAGCCAGGACGCGGGAGAGACCTGGGAGTCGATGCCGGTGGTGGGAGGGAGGCCGTAAGGCAGAACTACCGTCTCCTGCTGTTCAGATCGGAATCCCCAATTGAGGCGCCGACTCCGCGGCGTGGAACGGTTGAGGTTCCTTCGTAGTTTTGCGATTTGTCGACCTCGAAACCTGTGCTGTTGGGCACGACCGTATCTTGTAGGTCTATCCCAGGTCGGTGCGGAAGATTGCTGTCGTGAATATCATTGCCTCGACGCGGCCGGAGTGATTCGCTGACTTTGCTGTATGGTGAAACGGCATCGTTGATGTCTGCGCCGAACTGGGAGTTCAACTTGGTGTCTTCGATGTCCCCTCCGATTCGTGAACGCAGGGTCGTGTCTTGAATGTCCATTCCGGTTGGAGCAGATGACGGCGGCTTCTTGGCCTGAAACTCTCTTCTGATCGCTTCTTCTTCCTCTTGGATTTTCACTCTGGCCCGGCCGCTGCTTTCATAGTCGACCCCGCTGAGACTTTCTTGTGCCTCATTCAATGTGTCCAAGCGCGTCTTGAGTCGAAACAGGTCATCACGCGCACGCGCAACTGTTCCGACAATTTCGCTGAGCGTGAATTGTCGAGCGAACGTTCCGAGTTTCGGAGCCACCCCCGGACCACCGCCGAGCCCTCCATTGCCCGTGCCATTTCCTGGGCCGGCTACACTGGCCCCTTGGCCCTTCCCAAACCCTGATGAATTGTAGATGCCCTTTTGCTGAACGGCTTGCAGGATGTGGTTCGCTTCATCGATCAGGTCAACGATGTGTTCTGGTGCATCATTGCCGGTCATGCAGCACGAGAGGAATGTTCGATAGTGATCTGAAAATTTCGAGGCTGCATTCTGCAATTCCACGATTTTTATGGGGTCGCGTTCCGGAAGATCGAAACCTTTTTGTCGTGCACTTTCTCGAAAAGCTTCGACTGTCTGCTGGTCGTAGAGCGGTTGACAATCTGAACCTTTCCTCGTTGAAATTTGTTGGTCGGATGTCTTGCCCGAGCACCAATAAACGGGAGCCGGTTGGTTGAGTGGATTGTCGGGATTGAAGTCCTTCGCCCCGATCTGCTCGAGACCAGGGAGCAGGAGAAGGAGGAAGAAAAGGCTTGCGCGTGGGACTATGGGACTCATCTTCCACATGAAAGCATTTTCTAACTCAAGTCTTTGGAAGTCAACGAAACCCCAAGAGTTGGAAGGGTTGAAAAGCTTTCGGTTCCGGCAACGACCATGCACAACTACATTGGAGGGTAGGTGATCGGACGTTGCCCCCTCCCGTCACTTCTCGATATCCCCATACCC
>JACXTT010000489.1_pt1 | contig 67102 bp, 57 predicted proteins | sample 9270951 | NCBI WGS metagenome assembly JACXTT01 (sample SAMN15532306, study PRJNA645909) | rock metagenome | isolation source: weathered quartz diorite | place: Puerto Rico | collected 2017-06-21 | reverse complement strand
CCCGACCCGCCATCGCCGGCGCGCTGGCCGGCAGCCAGGTCGCCAGCAGCAGCCCCCGGCGCCATCGCCGCACCGGCAGCGGCGACGTTGGCGATGGCCGCATCGAGCCGCGCCCCTTTCAGGGCCAGGTCGCCCACCTGGATGATGCCATCTTCTGCAAAGGCCAGCGCCCGCTCCAGCACATTCTCCAACTCGCGCACATTGCCGGGGAAGGAGTATTCCCTCAGGGTGTCCAGCACCTGGGGGCCCAGCGTGGCACTGTGCCCCGGCGTGGCCAGCCGGGCCAGGATGGCGTTGGCCAGCAGGCCAATGTCGTCGAGCCGTTCACGCAGCGGCGGCAGGCACAGCTCGATCACATTGAGCCGGTAGAACAGGTCCTGGCGGAAGCGCCCTGCTTCCACGCAGGCGGCCAGGTTCTGGTGGGTCGCGCTGATGATGCGCACATCGACCGCCTCTTCCTGGGTGGCGCCGACCTTGCGCACGCGCCGCTCCTGGATGGCGCGCAGCAGCTTGACCTGCATCGCCAGCGGCAGGTCGGCCACTTCGTCGAGCATCAGTGTGCCGCCGTTGGCCGCCTGGAAGAAACCGTCGCGGTCATCCGCCGCACCGGTAAAGGCGCCCTTGCGGTAGCCGAAAAACTCCGCCTCCATCAGCGCTTCGGGAATGGCGCCGCAATTGACGGCGATGAAAGGCTTGGCGGCGCGCGAGCTTTGCTGGTGGATGTCGCGCGCGGCCAGCTCCTTGCCGCTGCCCGACTCTCCCGTAATGGCAATCGGTGCCATCGAGCGGGCCAGCCGCGCGATCTGCACGCGTAGCCCCTGCATGGCGGGCGAGTCGCCGATCAGGCGCATTGGCGGCGGGCTGGCCGGTTGGCTGCTGACGGCACTGGCCTCGCCCGGCAGCGGACCGTTCAGGCGCAGGGCCGACTGTACCATCGTGCGCAACTGCTCCAGCACCACTGGCTTGGACACATAGTCAAACGCGCCCGCCTTGAGGGCGACCACCGCATTGTCGGCACTGCCATAGGCGGTAACGACGGCAATCGGCGTGCTCTTATACAGGCTGTTCACTTCGCGCACCAGTTCCAGGCCAAGGCCGTCGGGCAGGCGCATATCGGTCAGCACCAGGGCATATTCCTGGCGCGCCAGGCAGGCGCGCGCATCAAGCAAGGTGGCGGCGCTGTCCACGTCAAGACCCATTTTGACCAAGGTGATCTCAAGCAGCTCGCGCAGGTCGGCCTCATCGTCAACCACCAGGATGCGGGGTGATGCCATGGTTTCTCGTCTCCTAAGCTACTTATATGTATTGATCTCTACTGCTGCCAGCTTGCCGTTACGTTGACGGACGCTGGGCGAATGTGATGACAAAGCGGCCAGTGGCCTTGACCGCGCCGGCAATGCCGTCGAAACGGTACTCATAGTCGAGCATCGCCTCATTGTTCAAGCATAACTCGCGCGCCAGGTAGAGCCCCAGGCCGGTACCTTTGCTCGACGTCGTGTAAAACGGCTCAAACAAGTGGGCGCGCACTTCCGGCGTGATCCCCGGTCCGTCGTCCTGCACATGCAGCTCAACCCGCCCACCCGCGCTGGTGCTCACATAGATCCGCACGCAGCCGGCGATTCCGCTGGCATAGCGTACCGCATTGGACAGCAGGTTCAGCACCACCTCGCGCAGGTGCAGGGCGTCGAAACGCACTGGCCCCGGACCAGCATCACCGATCCAGACTATATCATCGGCAAGAGCATGGGTTTGGTTGAATTCATCGACCACATCGGCCATAAAGGGGCCCAGCGCCAGTGGTTCGCCATTGGGCTGGACCTTGCGCGACAGCTTCAGGATGTCTTCCACCATCCGGTTCACGCGCGCCACATTGTCGCCAATAATGGTCAAGAGGCGGGTCTGGGCCGGGCCGGCGGCATCTTCGGCCAGCAAGGCCGTGGCATGGCCGATGGCCGACAGGGGGTTGCGCACTTCGTGGGCGATGCTGGCCGTCAGGCGGCCCATCGATGCCAGCTTGAGCTGCTGGGCTTCGTTTTCGATCGCTGTCACATCCTGCAGGAAAATCACGCTGCGTTCGGCATTCTGCGCATGCGTGTCAACCTGGGCAAAACGTAGCTTCAGGTGCACGGCGGCGTCGCTGCGGCCATGCCAGGCCACGGTGGCGTCTTCGGGCGGCACTTCGCTGCCGGGTTTGACGACCACATACGTCGCTTGCGATGGATCCTGGTCCGGGCTGCCCAGCCAGGCCTGGAAGGCCAGCCGGATCGGTTCGAGCGCGGCGACATCGGCCAGTTGGAACTGTTCGTCCATGCCGTCCAGCCCCAGCATGCGACGGGCTGCCGGGTTGCCCGCGAAGACGCGGCCGTCGCGCCCCACCACCAGCACGCCGTCACCCACGTCGGCGATGACGATGCGGTTGATGGCCATTTGAATGTCCAGGTCGATACCGCGCTGGACGGCCAACTCTTCCTGCCCGATCAGCTTGGCGGCCAGGCGGCTCACCACCAGCACGGCAGCAAAGAAGGCACCGCCGTACAGGCCAGCCTGCATCAGCGGCACGCCGGCGTCCTGCATGAAGACCTGGTAGGTATTCTCGGCCAGCAGGTAGAGCGTCACAATCGAGGTGAAGAACAGCGCAAACAGCAGCGGCGCCAGGATGGCGGCACCCGACAGGGGGAACAGGTAGAGGATGGCCAGGCCGGTGCGGGCGCCGCCGGCGGCCAGGTACAGCAGCGAGATGATGGTGATGTCGACCGTGATCTGCACCATCACCTGGGCCAGGAAGCGGTGGCGCCAGTACAGGGTCGTCATGGCGAACATCAGCGACAGCATCAGGTAAAGGATGCAGGTGTCGGCGTAGATGTTCTGGCCGGTGGCGCGCAGGCCGGTGTTATCGAAGGACAGGTAGACCAGCAGGACGATGGCGATCACCACCCGCGTGGCATTGAGAGTTTGCAGCGAGCGCCAGAAGGTGTCGCGCGATTCGTCCGACAGCGATTGCCAGAGCGCCATCAGCTGTTACCGGGGCGGTAGCCGCACGTGGGCCGGGCTGCAATAGTCCAGGCCGTCGGCGCGCACCGCTTCCGAGGCAGGAAAGTGCACGCCGCAATGGGCACAGCGGGCCATCGCTTCCGCTTCCGGCTCCGGCCGCGCTTGTGGCGCTGGCTGTTGGGGCCGCATGCTGCCCCTGGCCTTGCTTTTGATGGCCATGACGACGAGGACGATCAGGCCGATCCAGAACAATAAACGCACCATGGGGCCTCCTTATTGCGCGACCCGGTGCAGCAGCACTTCGAGTACAAAACGGCTGCCCACATAGGACAGCAGCAGGGTGGTAAAGCCGGCCAGCGACAGCGTCAGCGCCGTCTTGCCGCGCCAGCCGCGCAGGCGGCGGCCCGCCAGCAGGAAGCCGAACAGCAGCCAGGACAGCAGGCTGAAGATGCTCTTGTGGTCCCAGCGCATGGCGATGCCGAACAGCTGCTCGGAGAAGACAACGCCCGACAGCACCGTCAGCGTGAGCAGCACAAAGCCAAAGCCGATCAGGCGGAACAGCAGTTTTTCCATCGTCAGCAAGGCCGGCAGCTGGTCCAGCGCCTGGCCGAACCAGTGCTTACCTGTGCCGCGCGTATGCAGGCGCGCTTCCTGGAAGGCCATCAGCACGCCATGGAAGGCGGCAATGGTCAGGGTGCTGTAGGCCATGATGGCGATGGCAATGTGCCAGCCGAACAGGGGCGCCTTGCCGGCCAGCGCCAGCAGGCTGCCGGGGAAAACCAGCGGCAGCAGGCAAGCAAGGACGGCACAGGGCATCACCAGGCGGCGCATGCCGTCCAGCGCGACATTGCGGTTCTCGATCCAGTAGGCGGCCACCGAGATCCACAGGGCCGACGACAGCATCATCGCAAAGCCAACGCGCAGGCTGCCGGGCAGCATGGAGTCAAGCCACAGGGCGCCGGCGTGCAGCAGCCAGGCCAGGCCGGTCAATACGGAAATAAGGGGGCCCTGTCGCGACGGCAGGACGGCGCATACGCCATACAGCACAGCGGCTGCGAGGAAGAATATGGTCTGCATATTTCGGATCTTACACTATGCGGTGGGTAACAAGTTACCCACCCTACGATCGCTATGGTTGTCGGTACCGATAGGCATATTCCAGGGTAGAGTGGGTAACTCGTTACCCACCCTGCAGGCTAATCAACGGCGGCCATCTTCAGCTCGTCGCTGTGGTGGCGCTGTTGCTCCTGCATGACCAGTTCGCCCAGCTCCCGCTTGAGGGCATTGAATTCCGGCGCGGCCGGGTCGCGCAGGCGCGGCAGCTCCACCATCAGGTCGCGCTTGATGGTGCCGGGGCGGTAGGTCATGACGATGATGCGGTCGGCCAGGTAGATTGCCTCTTCAATACTATGGGTCACGAACACGATGGTCTTCTTCAGCTCCGACCAAATGCGCAGCAGCTCATCCTGCAGGTTGCGCCGGGTCAGCGCGTCGAGGGCGCCAAACGGCTCATCCATCAACATAATGGGCGAGTCGAGCGCCAGCACGCGGGCAATGGCGACGCGTTGGCGCATGCCGCCCGACAGGTCCTTGGGGAAGCGGTGGCGGAAATCCGACAGCGACAGCATCCCCAGCAAGGTGTCGACCCGCTGGGTGATCTGTTCTTTCGCCATACCCTTGATCTCGAGGCCGAAGGCGACGTTCTGAGCCACCGTCATCCACGGGAACAGCGCGTATTCCTGGAACACCATGCCCCGTTCCGGTCCCGGCTCGGTGACGGTCTTGCCATCGCTGGTGACCGTGCCCGAAGTGGGCAGCGAGAAGCCGGCAATGGCGTTCAGCAGGGTCGACTTGCCACAGCCCGAAGGGCCCAGCAGGCAGACGAACTGGCCCTGCGGGATGGTCAGGCTGATGTCCTGCAAGGCCACCAGCTCGCGCGTGTCGGTCTGGAAGACCTTGGACACATGGTCAACCACAATATGCGTTGGATTCACTCAGTTCTCCAGGCCGCGGTGCCAGCGCAGCAGGTAGGTATTGAGGCGGTTCATGGCCGAATCGATCGCCAGGCCCCACAGGCCAATGGTGATCATGCCGGCGATGATCTTGTCCGACCAGAAGTACTCGCGCGCCTCGAGGATGCGGAAGCCCAGTCCATTGTTCACGGCGATCATCTCGGACACGATCACGACGATGAAGGCGGTCCCGATACCGATGCGCAAGCCCGACAGGATATACGGCACGGCGGCCGGCAGGATCACCCGGCGGAACATCGTCGACCGGCTGGCGCCCAGGTTGCGCGCCGCGCGGATATAAATACCGTCAACCTGGCGCACACCGGCGATGGTATTCATCAGCACGGGGAAGAAGGCGCCCATCACGATCAGGAACACGGCAGGCGGATTACCCAGGCCGAACCACAGGATCGACAGCGGGATATAGGCGATTGGCGGAATCGGACGCAGCAACTGCACGAGGGGATTGCACCAGGCGTAGGCGCGGTCGCTGGCCCCCATCGCCAGTCCCAGTGGCAGGGCCAGCCCGGCGCCGATGGCGAAACCAACCAGCACGCGGTACATGCTGCCCAGTGAATCGACCACCAGCTCGCCCGAGAACATCCAGGCCAGGCGGCTGCCCTCCGTATAGGGCTGCAGGGGCAGCAGGTAGGCGATCCATTTTTGAACCACCGCCAGTGGCGAAGGCAGCATTTGCGGGTTGACCCAGCCCAGTGTGGCCACCGACTGCCAGACAGCGATCAGCACCACCGGCAGCACCAGCCCGACTCCAAATTCACGCCATCGTTTCAATCGCTCCCCCTTATCCCGTCATTCTGCTTATTTGACGCCCAGGCTTTTCTTGGCACCTTCGAGCAGGTCGGTCTTGACCCAGTCCTTGGCCACCGGTGGCTTGGCCATCTTGCCCACGCCTGTTTTCATCATCACGTCGGTGGTGACCTGGATATGTTCGGCCGTGACATCATAGGAATACGGTGAATTGCTGATCGCGTCCTCGAAGTCGTCCTTGCTGATCTGCCCCTTGAAGACCACCTCGCGCACATACTTTTCCGCAATGGCCTTATTGTCGATGAAGGTCTTGGTCGCTTCGACGAAGCACTTCATGAATTTTTCTGCCAGTGGGCGCTTCTCTTTATAGAACTTCTCCGTCATGACCATGGTGCGGACCGGCTCGCCGATCGGCGTGTCGTAAGGCTTGATCACTTCGACGCCAAAACCCTTGTTGATGGCCTGCGAAGACTGCGGCTCGGACTGCATCATCGCGTCGATATTCTTGCCCAGCATGGCCTGGTTCAGGTCGGCGAACGGCAGGTAGATCAGGGTCACGTCCTTGCCAGGCGCCGCATCGGCCGTCAGGCCGACCGCCTGCAGTTCGGCCATCAGCAGCACTTCCTGGATGCCGCCGCGGGTCACGCCAACACGCTTGCCCTTGAGGTCCTTGACCGACTTGATATTGGCATCGGCCCGCGCCACCAGGCGGGCGCCGCCTTTGGCAAAGCCGGCCACCACATAGATGGGCGCGCCGCTGGCCCGGCCGGAAATGGCGGCCTCCGACGCGGTGGTGCCGACATCGAGCTCGCCGGCGATAATCGCCTGCATGACATCGAGGCCCTTGGCAAACACCTTTTCATCGACCTTGATGCCGCACTTGGGGGCAATCTCCTTGATGTACGAAACAGCGCCGTAGTGGGCGAACTTGAGGTTGCCAAGGCGGATGACTTCTTGCGCCTGAGCATGGCTGGTGGCAACCAAGCCGGACAAGGCCAGCATGGCGGCGAACAAGGTGTGGCGCGCATTGCAAATCATTGTCATTCTCCCGGTGCAAATTTTGTCGCTAGATCATATCAAGAGTCGTTCAGCTTGGACACAGAATTCTCCGATTGATCCAGATCAAACCAAAGAGGACGAGATCGGGTATTCTGGCAATTTGCCCGTGTTACTTTCACAAGAATGCCCCAATCCTTGCCTGCTGCCTTCCTGCGTTTCAGCCTCACCGCTTATCTCATTGCCCTATTGTTGACCGCTTGCGGCGGCGGCTCGACCAGCGCACCGGCTCCAGTGCCAGTACCGCCAACACCTGTTACGCCCCCCGCGCCCACCATCGAGATCACGATGGCTGCCTCGGTGCTTGAGATCGCCGCGGGCGGCGGCCAGGTGTCGCTGTCCGCCTTTGCCACCGATTCCAACGGCACCAAATACGACAATGCCGATGTTGTCTGGAAGCTGGCCGACGGCAGCCCCGGCACCGTTTTCGGCTACGGCAATTACGGCCAATACACCCCGCCGCAACTGGGCATCGCGCAAGCGACCACAGCCACCGTTGTCGTCTCCGTCGGCGGCACCAGCAAGACCCTCGCGATCAAAGTCACGCCCAATCCCAGCCCGACGCCCGACCCGCTGCCCAATCCGGAACCCCCGCCCTTCACTGGCCCGCCAACTGGCCAGCCGGGCCTGTCACTGATCGCCGGCCACCTGGGTAGCCAGGCCCATGCCGATGGTGCCGGCGCCAGCGCGCGCTTCCAATTGATCCGCAATGCCCTAGTGGACCGCAATGGCAGCTTGTTTGTGGCCGAGTCGCCCGTTCGGCCTGACACCCTGTTCGACCAGGACACCATGAATGTGCGCCAGGTGTCGGCGACGGGCCAAGTGAGCACGGTGCTGGCGGTCCCACCAAGCGGCTCGCTCGCCCTGGGCCCGTCCACCAATATCGCGCTCGACCCGGACGGCAACCTGCTGGTGTACAACAAGGGAAATTACCAGCGCGTGGCGGCCGACGGCACGCTCAGCCCCGGTGTGGCACCAGTGGCCAACAGCATCTACGGCGCAGGACAGCGCTATGCCCTTGTCGCGGCAAATGGCAGCTCCTATAAGACTGCCATCGTCAAATTCGACAGCAGCGGCAAAACCACACCCTTTGTCGGCAGCGACGAGAGGGCTGTCGTGGACGGCGGTGCCAGCGCAGCGCGTTTCACCGACCTTCAGGCCGCCGCAGTCGACACCATTGGCAACCTCTACGTCGTCGACGGCTACAGCCTGCGCAAAATCACGCGCGACGGCATCACCACTACGCTGGCGGGCGATGCAGGCAACTTCACCAATGTGCCATTGGACGGCAGAGGCAGCGAGGCCCGCTTCTACAGTATCAGCAGCATCGCCGCGACCAGCAATGGCGTGCTGGCGCTCGACTCCTGCCGCTTCAACTGCGGCGGCAATAGCCTGAGCCTGCGTCGCATCGCGCCAGACGGCACGGTCAGCACGCTCGGCCCCATGCCCGGTGCAGCCCGCCTGTTCAATGACCTTGCCGGCAACACCTATCTGCAGCGCGACTCGGACATCCTGAAACTGTCGGCCAACGGCCTGTTCGACGTCTTCGCCGGCTATGGCGACAATTCCAAGCTTGACCGCGACGGCAGCGGCAGCACGGCGCGCTTCTTACGGCCCTTGATGATGGCGGCGGATCCGACGACTGGCAACCTGGTGGTGGCGGAGTCGGCGGGCTTTGGCTCGCATTTGGGCCCGTATGCACTGGCAGGCCTGGTGCTGCGCAAGGTGACGCCTGCGGGCCAGGTCACGACCCTGACCGGCAGTGGCGGCTTGTGGAAGGCACCGCCGTTTGGCATCATCAGTGGCTTGGTGTTTGACAAAGCGGGCAATCTCTACCTGTCCGAGTTTGTCGGTGGCGGCGATCCCCGTTCGGGCCCGGCCTATGGCGGCGCCATCTACAAGGTGACGCCTGCTGGCGTCTTCACGGGCTTCGCTGGTTGGCACGGCACGGCAACCGATAATGCCACCCAGCGCGACGGCGCCGGCATCGACGCGCGCTTTGTCGCGCCGGCCCTGACCGGCATCGACAACCAAGGCAATCTCTACGTGGACGACCAGGGCAAGGCACGCCGCATCACGCCGGACGGCGTCGTCAGCGCCGCCCTCACTATTCCGGCTGAAGTGGGCAAAGTCATCGACAGCAACGGCTATAGCTATGCCGTCGACACGGCTGGCAGCACCATCTTGCGCTTCGGCTTTGCACACGGCTCAACCACCATTGCCGGCGTCACTGGACAAGCGGCCACTCTGCCTGGGTCCCTGCCCGCCAGTGTCGACAACCCGCGCGGCCTGGTGTGGTATGGGTCGAATACGGTGGCCTTCATCTCCGGTAACGCTATCGTCAAGCTGGTGCTACCTTCGACGGTTCCGGCGCTACGCTAGCGAAATGTTATTTTGTCAATAGGCGGGAAGAAGGATTTGCCCACATAGGGTAAAATGCCCGCCTATATATAGTGTCCCACCTGACAGGTTTCCCCATGCTAGACAACTTAACCCAGCGCCTTGCCAAGGTCGTCAAGACCATGCGCGGCGAGGCCCGCCTGACCGAATCGAACACCGCCGAAATGCTGCGCGAAGTGCGCATGGCCCTGCTCGAAGCCGACGTGGCCCTGCCCGCCGTGCGCGAATTCATCGCCAAGGTCAAAGAAAAGTCCATGGGCGAAGAAGTGATCGGTTCGCTCTCGCCTGGCCAGGCCCTGGTCGGCGTGGTGCAGCGCGAGCTCGCTTCCCTGATGGGTGCTGACCTGGGACCAGAAGCGGGCCAACTGTCATTTGCCCAGCAACCGCCCGCCATTATCCTGATGGCCGGCCTGCAGGGTGTCGGTAAGACGACCACGGTCGGCAAGCTGGCCAAATACCTCAAGGAAGAAAAGAAGAAAAAAGTGCTGACGGTGTCGGCCGACGTCTACCGTCCCGCGGCTATCGCGCAGTTGGAGAGCGTGACCAAGCAGGTCGGCGCCGACTTCTTCCCATCGACTGCCAACGACAAGCCTGTCGATATCGCCCTGGCCGCGCTGGACTGGGCCAAGAAGCATTACCACGATGTGCTGATCATCGACACGGCCGGCCGCCTCGGTATCGACGAAGCGATGATGCAGGAGATCAGCGCCGTGCATGGCGCCGTCAAGCCGATCGAAACCCTGTTCGTGGTTGACGCCATGCTGGGCCAGGACGCCATCAACACGGCCAAGGCCTTTAACGATGCGCTGCCGCTGACCGGTATTGTGTTGACCAAGCTCGATGGTGACTCGCGCGGCGGTGCCGCACTGTCAGTGCGCCACATCACGGGCAAGCCAATCAAGTTTGCCGGCGTGTCCGAAAAGCTCGACGGCCTCGAAGCGTTTGACGCGGCCCGCATGGCCAATCGCATCCTCGGCATGGGCGACATCCTGGCCCTGGTCGAAGAAGCGCGCAAAGGCGTGGACGTCAAAGCGGCGACCGACCTGGCCAATAAGATCAAGGTGGGCGGCAAGTTCGACATGAACGACTTCAAGGCCCAGCTGTCGCAGATGAAGAAGATGGGCGGCATGGCCGGCCTGATGGACAAGTTGCCGGCCCAGTTCCAGCAGGCCGCCGGCGGTGCCAAGATGGACCAGGCCGACAAGCAGGTGCGCCGCATGGTCGGCATGATCGACTCCATGACGCCGCAAGAAAGGGCCAAGCCGGAGCTGATCAAGGCTACCCGCAAGCGCCGCATTGCGATGGGCGCCGGGGTCCAGGTGCAGGAAGTAAACCGCATGCTGACCCAGTTTGAACAGATGCAGGCCATGATGAAAAAGCTCAAAGGCGGCGGCCTGATGAAGATGATGCGCGGGATGAAGGGAATGATGCCGGGCATGTGACCGGGCACGGGGGATCGCACCAAAACGTGGCGAAAACGGCGCTCAAGGGGCATGGAAGGCCGTTTTCATAGGGGATTTTGCGAAAATAATCAGAAAAACACTTGCGCAGCAGGAAAATCCCCACCAATATAGCCCGTGCGATCAGTTTGATCAGTACCGCAATTTCCCATGTGTTCGATAAGGAGGCTCGAAGATGGCAACAGCCAAAAAACCCGCAGCAAAAAAAGCCGCCGCCAAGCCAGCAGCTAAAAAAGCCGCACCAGCGAAAGCAGCAGCCAAGCCAGCAGCAAAGAAACCAGCCGCACGTAAGCCTAACGCCGCATTCATGAAAGCAATGACGCCGTCCGCCGTCCTGGCAGCCGTCGTTGGTGCAAGCCCACTGCCACGCACTGAAGTCACCAAGAAAGTCTGGGACTACATCAAGAAGCACAACCTGCAAGATGCAGCGAACCGCCGCATGATCAATGCTGACGACAAGCTCAAAGCTGTCTTCGGCGGCAAAGCCCAGGTCTCGATGTTCGAAATGACCAAGCTCATTTCGGCCCACCTGAAATAAGAAACTGATCCGGCGACCACGCCAAATACAAAAGCCCCGCAGCGTTTCGCTTGCGGGGCTTTTACTTTGTGGGGTGGGACGGGGCCGCCCAGGCTTGTTACCCACCGTTGCGAGTGGCATCTATGTGCGGGAATTCGGTGGGTAACAAGTTACCCACCCTACGATTCTGAGCCCGCGCTGGCGGTTGCGCGTTGCGGGCCTATATCTGCCAACGGGATGCTGGCATCACGCGTGGGCACAAAGTGCCCACCCTACTTGAATTCCCAGTTTTTCCAGGCCGACAATACGGCATTCGGATACTCCGGTTTGCCGCGGCTGCCGTTATAGCGACCTAAAGCCATAAACAGGTTGCCCGCTTCCATATCCAAATACATGCGCAGGATCGAGCAGCCATAACGCAGATTGGCCTGCATATGGAATAGCTTGCTGCGGTCCTTGTCGCCCACCACATTGGTCCAGAACGGCATGACTTGCATATAGCCGCGTGCACCGGCCAAGGAAATGGCGTATTTGCGATAGGCGGATTCGACTTGAATCAGGCCCATCACCAGCGCTGGCTCCAGACCTGCACGGGTCGCCTCATACCAGATCGTTTCCAGCAGCTCCTGGCGTGAGACGTCGTCCGGTACCTTGCGTTTCAGGCGCGCAGACATCTGCTCGTACCAGCGCTGATAACGCTGGCGTGACACATCGTCTTTGAATACGGGACGCGGCGGGCGCTCATCCTTGATCGCATTGGACAGGGCCATGCGGATCTGGTCGGACAGCGCCTCTTCCTTCTGGTTGCCAGCATGTGCGGCAAAGCTGGCCAGCGCCAGCAAGACTGCACATGCGACGCCCTTCATGATGCCGCTCACTTACCCAGCTTGGCCTTGATGAAGTCGACCATGCCGGTGACCGGCACGGCGCTCGGCTCAGCGTCGCGGCGGCCCAGGTATTCGAGGTTGCCTTCTTTTAGGCCGCGGTCGCCGATGACGACACGGTGCGGCACGCCAATCAGTTCCCAGTCGGCGAACATGCCGCCGGGACGCAGGCCGCGGTCGTCGAGGATCACGTCAATACCGGCAGCCACCAACGCGGCATACAGCTTTTCGGCTTCGGTCTTGACGGCTTCGCTCTTGTCCATCCCCATCGGGCACAGCACCACTTCAAACGGCGCAATCGACGCTGGCCAGATGATACCCTTGTCGTCGAAGTTCTGTTCGATCGCCGCGCCCAGCACGCGGGTCACGCCGATGCCATAGCAGCCCATTTGCAGCACGGCCGGCTTGCCCGTCTCGTCAAGGAAGGTGGCGCCCATCTTTTCCGAGTACGAGGTACCGAGCTGGAACACATGGCCAACTTCGATGCCGCGCTCGATGGCCAGCACGCCTTTGCCGTCAGGCGAAGCGTCGCCTTCGATGACGTTGCGCAGGTCGGCGACGATGGCCGGTTCGGCCATATCGCGGCCCCAGTTGGCGCCCGTGTAGTGGAAGCCTTCGGCATTGGCGCCGCACACAAAGTCGGCCATATTGGCGACGGTGCGGTCGGCCACGATGGTCACCGGCAGCTTGGTACCGATCGGGCCGAGGTAGCCGGGGATCGAACCGTACACGTCCAGGATCTCGGCCTCGGTCGAGAAGCGGTGCTGGGCCAGGCCGGGCACCTTGCCGACCTTGACTTCGTTCAGTTCGTGGTCGCCGCGCAGCAGCAGCATGAAGTACTGCTTGGTGACTTTGCCGTCCACCTCGTTCTCGACCGTCAGTGCAATGGTCTTGACGGTGTGCGCCAGCGGGATGTTCAGCAAGGCCGCCACGGTTTCGCACTTGACCGTGTCGGGCGTCGAGGCCTTCACCAGCGCTGCAGCTGCGGCAGGACGGGTTGGCGACAGGGCCAGCGCTTCGGCCGCTTCCATATTGGCCGCGTAGTCCGAGGTTGGGCAGTACACCAATGCATCTTCGCCGGTGCTGGCGATGACGTGGAATTCGTGCGAACCACTGCCGCCGATGGCGCCATTGTCGGCCGCCACGGCGCGGAACTTCATGCCGAAACGGGTGAAGATGCGGGTGTAGGCGTCGAACATGATTTTGTACGAAGCCTGCAGGCCGGCCAGGTCGCGGTCAAAGGAGTAGGCGTCCTTCATGGTGAATTCGCGGCCGCGCATCAGGCCAAAGCGTGGACGGCGCTCGTCGCGGAACTTGGTCTGGATCTGGTAGAAGTTCAGCGGCAGCTGGCGGTAGGACTTGATCTCGGCGCGGGCGACGTCGGTGATGGCTTCTTCCGAGGTAGGCTGCACGACAAAGTCGCGGCCATGGCGGTCCTTCACGCGCATCATTTCAGGGCCAAATTTGTCCCAGCGGCCCGTTTCTTGCCACAATTCGGCCGGTTGCACGAAAGGCATCAGCATTTCGACCGCACCGGAACGGTTCATTTCTTCGCGGATGATGTTTTCCACCTTGCGGATCACCCGCAGGCCCATCGGCATATAGGTATAGATGCCCGAACCGAGGCGTTTGATCATCCCGGCTCGCATCATGAGTTGGTGGCTGACGATTTCAGCGTCCGATGGCGCTTCTTTGAGGGTTGAAATAAAAAAACGTGAGGCGCGCATATCGATGAATTCTTTTTAAAAAGAGAGAGTTATAATCATCCTAATTTTAAAGGATTAGCTGCACGATGCGTCCAAACTTTGCACAAATGGGTCTGATTGGAGGTGTTCCTTCCGTTTTCGCTCGTCGAAAACGGGGTGGAACCGTGGATTTATAGGCAAAAAAGCAATAAGACGCTCGGCGGCAGAAAGTATCGAGGTGCACTATGCTCGATCGTGAAGGGTTTCGTCCCAACGTCGGCATCATCCTGCTCAACGCCCAAAACGAGGTGTGGTGGGGTAAGCGCGTGCGCGAGCACTCGTGGCAGTTCCCGCAAGGCGGCATTAAGTATGGTGAAACCCCGGAACAGGCAATGTACCGGGAGCTGGAAGAAGAAATCGGCTTGCGCCAGGAGCACGTCAAGATCATCGGTCGCACCCGCGACTGGCTGCGCTATGAGGTGCCGGACCATTTCATCAAGCGTGAAATCCGCGGGCATTACCGTGGCCAGAAGCAGATCTGGTTCCTGCTGCGCATGGTCACGCGCGACAACGACATCAACCTGCGTTTAACCGACCATCCTGAATTTGACGCCTGGCGCTGGCATGACTACTGGGTGCCGCTCGATGTCGTCATCGAATTCAAGCGCGACGTCTACCAGCGCGCCTTGCAGGAGCTGTCGCGCTTCCTGCACTGGAACCAGCATGGCAATGACCGGCGCAATAATGCCCGCTACCTGCGCCAACCGCGCAACGCCACGAAGCCGGCCGAGGCATCGGCCAAGGCGGGTGCTGCGCTCGCCAAGCCGGCCGAGGCATCGCCCACTCCTGCCGACGGTGCTGCAGGCGCTGCGCCGGACGCCGGCGTGTCCGTGGCACCAGCCATTCTCAAATCCTGATGCAATACGGGGCGGCCTGCGCGCCGCCCCGCCCTCTCCTGCTTTTTGCTACCCGCCTGCCTATGTTTACACCATCTTCTGACGATGTCCGTCGTTTTTTCTGTGAGGCTTACCGCAAGCAGCAGGCTGGGGAAATCCCTAGCCCGCTGGAGGGCATCGCGCTGGACTGGATCAAGCTGCATCCTGAATACCACGATGTATTGAGCAATGTCGATGCGGCCCTGGCCAAGGACTATTCAAGCGATGGCGGCCAGGCCAACCCTTTCCTGCACCTGTCGATGCACCTGACGATTGACGAACAGCTGGAGATCGACCAGCCTCCGGGTATCCGCGCAGCCGGCCATGCGCTGGCCGAGCGCCTGGGCTCCCTGCACGACGCCCACCACGAGATCATGGAATGCCTGGGCCAGATGATCTGGACGTCCCAACGCAACAAGACCCCGCCCGACGGCGCCGCCTACCTCGAGTGCGTGCGCCGCCGTTAGGCCGTTAGAACCCGCCCGCCGTGTTGGTGGCCAGGTTGGCGGCGTTGAAGGCCGCGAAGGTCATGTTGTTGATGGTGAAGGCCGATCCCACCAAGGCCACCGACACAGTCACCCCGTCGCTGTAGGTGATGGTCTGGGTCGGCGAATACGTCGCGTTCATCGCAATGCTGGCGACCTGTTCCTGGCCAAAGTGGGTGGTGAAAATCACCGTGCTGCCCGACGCTGACACATCCAGGTAGTCGGCCTGCTGCGCCTGTTTGTAACCGTCAAACACGATCACATTATTGCCGTCCGTGCCCGTCAGCGACATCTTGCCGCCTGCCGCAATGTGGATCGTCTGCGCCCCCGTTGCGTCAATCACTGCCGCCACCTGGTTGGCCGACACCGTCCAGCTTGGCGTATTGGCCGTCTCAATGACATAGGTATTGGGCGCGGACAGCTGGGTCGCCAATAACACATTGCCGGTCGTCGCCGCATGGATCGTCGTCAGTTGGGCCGAGGTTGCCGTGCCCGACAGGTTGACGTTAAAGGTGGTGGATTTGGTGATGCCGGTCGAATTAATCAGCGAAATGATATTGGCTGCGGTACCTGTAAACGTGGTCGCCCCGGTCGCCGTCACTGCCGTCGTATCGGCCGCATCAATGGCCAGCAGGTCCGCTGCCGCCATGGTGGTGCCGGTTGGAACGGCAGCAAAGGCGGCCGGTTTGGTGATGCCCGTGGCGGCCACCACGGCTGCAATCTGCGCTGCTGTACCGGTGATGGCGGTGGCGGCGCTGGCGTTGACCAAGCCTGTGGTATTGGCGTCAATGGCAGTCAGTTCAGCGGTGGACATTGAACCGGCCGACAGGGTCACGGTATACGCCGATGGCTTGGTGATCCCGCTCGACGCCACCACGGCAGCAACCTGGGTCGAGGTGCCTGTAATGCTGGTGGCTGCCGTCGCATCGACCACCGTTACATTGCCGCCGTCAATGGTCAGCAGGTCGCTGGCGGCCATGGCGCCGGAGGTGGGAATGGCCGTAAACGACACCGGATGGGTGATGCCGCTTGAGCTCACCACCGTGGCCATATTGGCGGCCGTACCGGTAATCGTGGTGATGGACGCAGCGTTGACCACCGAGGTGGTGGCCGCATCGAGGGCAATCAATTCCAGTGCCGTCGCCGTGCCCGCCGTCAGTGTCATTGCCGGATTGCTGGCCTTGGTGATGGTGGATGCGGCCAGCACCGTGTTGATGTCGGCCACGGTGCCGGTCAGCGTGGTCACAGCAGTGGCCACCACGTTCACCGAGGTGGCTGTGTCAATCAGGATCAGGTCGCTGGCAGCAGCCGTCGTATCGGTCACCGTCACGGTATAGGCATGGGTGCCCGTCAGCGTGGCCAAGGTGGCCGCCACGCCGTTGCTGATGGTCGCCGTGATGGTGCCCGTACCGTCATTGGCGTCGATCGTATTGGCCTGGGCCACCGTGATGGAACTGCTTGGCGCCGTGCTCCAGCTGCCGGCCGTGATGGTGCCCACGCTGATGGCGGTTGCCACATCACTGACCGCCTGGCCGGTACCGGTGATCGACGTCACCGCCGTTGCCCCGACGGCGATGCTGGTGGCGCTGTCGATGGCCAACAGGTCGGCAGCGGCAGCGGCGCCGGCTGCCACGGTGATGGTGTAGGCATTGGCGGGGCCGCCGGTCAGGCTCAGACCGGCCAGGGTGGACGCGACCGTATCGCTGATGGTGGCGGTAATGACGCCGCTGCCATTGTTCGCATTGATGGTGGTGGCCTGGGCCACCGTAGCGCTGCTCGACAGCAGCGCATGCCAGTTGCTCATGGTGAGCGTACCAAAACCCACTTCAGCGGCCACGGCAGCGACTTCGGCGGCCGTACCCAGCACTGAAGTGACGGCTGTGGCATTGACGGCGGTGGTGGTCTGGTTGTCGATGGCGGTCAGGTCCGCCGCGTTGACGGCGCCTGCATTAACCGTCACATAGGCCGCGCCTGCTTGGGTGGACGAGATGGCGTAGAGGGCCAGCGCCGAGGCGTCGGCCGTCAGGGGCGAGCCGGAGGTGCCGGTGCCCGTCACCGTCAGGATGGTGACGACGTCGCTGGGATTGATGGACACGCCGGCGGCGGTCAGCGCGGTTTGCTGGGCCGTCGTCATCGACCAGGTGCCGTCCGCTGCCGCCAGGGTCACGCCGCTGCCGCCGATAATGGCCGTGGTATAGGCCGTCAGCGCCGCGCCTTCATTGCCGCTGGCGATGGCGCTGATGGACACCGTATCGGTCGAGGCGAACTTGATGCCGGCGGCAATGGCAGCCGTCGCTTCAGCCGCCGTCAGGGCCCAGGCATTGTCGGTGGCCGTCAGCGTGATGCTGGTGGCGCCCGTCAGTGTTGAGGTGAATGCCGTCAGGCGCGCGTTTTCATTGGCGTTGGCAATGCCCGTCACGGTCAGGGCGCCGGCGAACTTCTGGCTGGCGGCCAGGCTGGAAACCAGGGTGGCATCGGCCATGCTCCAGGTGCCGTCGGTGGCGGTCAACGTTACGCTGCTGCCGCCGACGATGGTCGTGGTGTAGGCAGTCAGCGCGGCCGTCTCATTGCCGCTGGCGATGGCCGTCACCGTCACCGCATCGCTACTGGCAAACTTGATGCCGGCTGCAATGGCGGTATCGAGGGTGGCCGCTGCCACGCTCCAGGTATTGTCCGCGGCCGTGAGGATGATGGAGCTGGCGCCCGTCAGCGTCGACGTGAAAGCGGTCAGGCGCGCCGTCTCATTGCCGCTGGCGATGCCGGTGACCGTCAGCGTGCCTGCCACATTGACGCCGGCCGCCAACGCCGTCACCAGGGTGCCGTCGGCGATGCTCCAGGTGGTGTCGCTGGCGTTCAGGGTCACCGTGGTGGCGCCCGTCAGTGCCGACGTATAGGAGGTCAGGCGCGACGCCTCATTGCCGCTGGAAATGCCGGTGACGGACAGCGTGCCCGCAAACTTGACGCCGGCAGCAAGCGCCGTCGACAAGGCAGCATCGGCCACCGTCCAGCTGCCGTCGGCGGCTGTCAGCGTCACGCTGCTGCCACCCACAATCGCCGTCGTATAGGCCGTCAGGGCGGCCGACTCATTGCCGCTGGCGATGGCGGTCAGCGTGACCGTGTCCGTTGCCGCAAATTTGACGCCGGCGGCGATGGCCGTGTCGGCCGCCGTCGAGGTCAGGCTCCAGGCCGTATCGGCCGCGCCCAGGCTCACGCTGCTGCCGCCGACAATCGCCGTGGTGTAGGCCGTCAGCGCTGTCGTCTCGTTGCCGCTGGCGATGCCGGTGACGGTGACCGTATCCGAGCTGGCGAATTTAATGCCGGCCAGCAGGGCAGTATTCATGGTCGCTGCGGGGATCGACCAGCCGCCGTCGGAGGCAGTCAGGATGACCGAGGTGGCGCCCGTCAGGGCGGTCGTAAATGCCGTCAGGCGGGCCGTCTCATTGCCGCTGGCGATGCCCGTGACCGTCAGCGTGCCGGCCAGTTTGATGCCCGCAGCCAGGGCGGTGACAAGGGTGCCGTCCGCCACGCTCCAGGTGGTGTCCGCCGCATTCAGGATCACCGAGGTGGCGCCCGTCAGCGCCGCAGTAAATGCCGTCAGGCGGGCCGTCTCATTGCCGCTGGCGATGCCCGTCACGGTCAGGGTACCTGCCAGCTTGACGCCGGCGGCCAGTGCCGTCACCAGCGAGGCGTCTGCCACGCTCCAGGTGGTATCGGCCGCATTGAGTGTCACGCTGCTGCCGCCCACCAGCGCGGTCGTGTAGGCAGTCAGGGCCGCCGTCTCGTTGCCGCTGGCGATGGCGGTGACCGAGACGGAATCGGTGGCCGCAAATTTGATCCCGGCCAGCAGGGCGGCATCGACTGCCGTCGCCGTCTGGCTCCAGCCGCCATCGGTCGCCGCCAGCGTCACCACGCTGCCGCCGACGATGGCCGTCGTATAGGCCGTCAAGGCGGCATTCTCATTGCCGCTAGCGATCGAAGTCACGGCGACCGTATTACTGGTGTCGAACTTGATGCCGGCCGCCAGCGCCGTATCCATGGTCGTGGCCGCCATGGTCCAGCCGCCGTCGGAAGCCGTCAGGATGACCGTGGTCGCCCCCGTCAATGCCGCGGTAAAGGCGGTCAGGCGGGCCGTCTCATTGCCGCTGGCAATGCCTGTCACCGTCAGGGTACCGGCCAGCTTGATGCCGGCGGCCAGCGCCGTGACCAGGGTGCCGTCGGCCACGCTCCAGGTGGTGTCGGCGGCGTTCAGCGTAATCGAGGTGGCGCCTGTCAGCGTCGACGTGAACGCCGTCAGGCGCGCCGCTTCATTGCCGCTGGCGATACCGGTGACGGTCAGCGTCCCGGCCAGCTTGATGCCCGCTGCCAGTGCTGTCACCAGCGCGCCATCGGCCACGCTCCAGGTGGTGTCGGCGGCGTTGAGGGTCACACTGCTGCCACCGACGATGGCGGTGGTATAGGCCGTCAGTGCCGACGTTTCGTTGCCGCTGGCGATGGCAGTGACCGCCACGGCGTCGCTCGATGCGAACTTGATGCCATTGGCAAGCGCCGTGTCCAGCGTGGCCGCAGCCACGCTCCAGCCATTGTCGGCAGCCGTCAGGGTGATGGTGGTGGCTCCGGTCAGGGCCGACGTGAAGGCGGTCAGGCGTGCGGTCTCGTTGCCACTGGCGATGCCTGTGACTGTCAGCGCGCCGGCCACTTTGACGCCGGCCGCCAGCGCCGTTACCAGGGTACCGTCGGCAATGCTCCAGGTGCCGTCGGCAGCATTCAAGGTCACCGAGCTGGCATGGGTGGTCGCCGCCGTATAGGCTGTGAGCGATGCCGCCTCACTGCCGCTGGCGATGCTCGTCACGCTGGCGGTGAAGGTACCCAGTGTGAATTTGGCCGAGCCAATATTGGTGATGAAGCTGTCGAAATCCGTGGTGCTGCCCGTCAGCGAAGTCATCGCCGACACCGTGACCGTTCCCGTCGCCAGGGCCGCGACCGCATTGAGCTCGCTCGCCGCTACCGCTGTGGTGGTGACGATGACGTTGGCTGTGCTGGCAAAGGTGTTGCTCAGCAGGTCGCTGAACACGTCGGTCGATGCGTTGCCGTTAATGGTGCCAACCAGGGTCAGGGTGTGATGGTAAGCAGCCATTGTGCTGCGGCCGAACGGTGCGCGCACCTTGGCTTGTGCACCTGACTGGGTGGCCAGGTTCCAGCTGCCGCGCCCTGCGGCATGGCCTACCGGGCCTTGGGCGGCGCTGACACGCGCGCCGGTTGCCTGCGCCACGGCTTGCACAAACTGACGGCCGGCCGCGCCTGCGCCCGTGTGGCAGCTCCAGAAAGCAATATCGAGATCGCGCTGTGCAGCGCCGTCAAAACGCCGGCGGAAATCTTCCGCCGTGACTAAGCTGCCACCAAATTTGATGGCGCCAGCCGCGCCGTGCGCCAGCAAGTGCACCGTATGCAGGGCGGGATTGGCCAGGGCATCGAACAAATGGGCGAGCGCATCGTCACCCGGCGCCACCAGGCGCACGTCCACCCCAGGCTTGACGCCAGCCAGCAGGACATCCAGGTCGTCAACGCCTGCATCGAGGATCAGTAGTTCTTTGTTTTTCACGTTTGGTTCTCGTGGTTGTGTGGCATGTCGATGAATGGGGCGCGCTTATTGCGACGTCACCTGGCCGATATTGAGTGCATTAAAAGCCGTCAGCGAACCGATGATGACAGCGGGCGAGACGACACCAACCAGGGTGACTTGGGTGACCGTTCCGTTGACGTTGACGGTAAACAGCACGTCAGCGCCGTAGTTCGCCACCACCAGGTGGTTGGTCCCCACACCGGTGAAGATCAGCGCGTCGTTGCGGCTGAAGTTGGTGATGCGGACAAAGCCGCCCACGGTCGCATCGGCATAAAAGGCAAAGCGGCCGTCGCCGGAGGCGGCATCATAGCTTGCGGGCGTGACGAAGGAGCCGTTCAGGGAACTGATCGGCACCGGCAGCGCCGTCGGTGCCGCCGTTGGCGCTGGCGTTGGCGCTGTGGTCGGCGCCGTCGTCGGTGCTGCGGTTGGCGCATCGGTCGGCGCCTGGGTCGGCGCAGTCGTTGGTGCGGTCGTTGGTGCCGTGGTCGGTGCGGTGGTCGGCGATGTCGTGGGCGCTGTCGTTGGGGCGCTGGTTGGCGCCGCCGTTGGCGCCGCCGTCGGTGGCGCATTCGGCACCTGGGTTGGCACTTGCGACACCACGTGCTGCAAGTTGTCGATCACAGTGCTGGGCGCCGACGACGCCGGCGGCACCGAGCTCATGGTCTGGGTCGTCTGCACCAGGGACTTGAGCGAATCGCTCACGAAGGAGCTGGTCGCGATGCTGTCCAGGCGCGTCACCGGCGCGTTGGCGGCCGGCGGGTTGGTGCTCAAGGTGCTGGCATAGCTTTTTGCATTGTTCTGCAGGACGGAGATGGCGGCCAGCCTGGTGTCGACTTTGTTTTGCACGGCAGTGGCCAGGGTGGCGCCCGTTGCGGTGGGGTTATCGCGCAGCATTTCGCTGACGCTGGCCGCTACCGTTGCCTCCGTCAGGTTGGCGATATCGGCCGCCAGCGCCACCGTGCCTTTGACGGCAGCGAGGTTGCTGAAGGCCTGCGGCTGGCTGGCCACCGCGTTGTTGACCAGGGTGGCCACCGAAGGCAACACAGTACTTGGCTGCTGCACGGCCGGCAAGCTGGCTGCGGCCGTTTTGATCGCTGCCGCCATGGCTGTCGTCGTGCGATTAACGGCCGGCAGGTTGCTCGTTTCGGTGCGCAGTTTTTCGCTCGATGACAGCACTTCGACGGCCTTCTGGATCGACACCATTTTTTGCAGCAGGGTCGGCTGGGTCAGGGCCTGGGTCAGCGGGTCGGCATCCAGGGCGGCCGTGTCGGAGATCCCCAGCACGCGGGCCAGGTTGTCTTTCGCCTGCGGCATGGTCGTGCTGCTGTCGGAGCGCACCATCGCCTCGAGCATGGTGGTCAGCGGCGTGACGGCGTAGTTGCTCTTGCTGCCCTCGCCGATGACGGCCGACATCTGCCCCGTGAAGGCCTGGTTGGTCGACAGGTCGGTGCCGCCCGAAATGCGCAGGCGGGCGGCCGCCAGGCCCGGCGTGGCCTGGTCGACGCTGAAGGTAAAGCCGCCGCTGCCATTGGTGGTGGCCAGGGGTTCCCCGCTGTCACGCACGCCGTTATTGTTCAAGTCCAGGAAAACGGCGCTGCCGGCCACATAGCCGTCCACCACGACGCCTTTGACCGTCATCATGACGGGCGCCGTCACGGGCGGCTGGGTTGGCGCCTGGGTCGGTGGGATGGTTGGCGCCGGGGTCGGCGCAGGCACCGTCGCTGGGCCCGAGCTGGAACCGCCACCACCACAGGAGGCCAGGGCCAGCGCGACGGCAACAGCAAGGGTGGTACGGGGTGTTGCAGAAAACACGGTCATGCCAATACTCCGGTGTGAGGCTTTATCCATACAGAAACGTCAAAATCTTGATTTTCTTGACATGGTACTGCACGAAGTTTGCTTTCCAAAAAGAAAAAAAGAGCGGGAAGCCGCCCTGCTCACCTGAAATAGGCTGGCGGGAAGCGCGTGTTATGATTTCTACATGATTTTGCGCACCCTGCTCAAGGTATTGACCGGCCTGGCCCTGATGCTGGCCGACTGGCCCGCCATGGCCCAGGACCTGGTGGTCGAGCGCGCCATCTTCAGCGACCCCAGTGGCATGATGACGCCGGCCGAGGTGCGCCGCGCCAGCTTTGTGCCCAGCGGCGCCATCATCAACCAGGGCTATACCAAAGCCACCCTGTGGGTCCGGCTGACGGTAGACGCTCCCAAGGACACGCGCCGCCTGAAGCTGCGCGTGACGCCTGCCCATCCGGACGCCATGCACTTCTTCACCCCGCAGGCCCCCGACCAGGCCATCGCCTTGAAGGGGGGCGCCGCCTGGGTCGCGGCCCAGCCAGGCCGGGCCGTCTACTATTTGCGCCTGCAATCGACCGGCATCACGCTGCTGCAGCCGCGCATCCTCAGCGAAGAACAAGCACTGGACGACGAAAGCCAGCGCGGCGTACTGCTGGGCGGCACCGCGCTGTATTACTGCGTGCTGCTGGCAGGCCTGCTCTACCTGATCGTCACGCGGCGCCAGCTCCTGCATGTGGCTTTCCTGCTCAATATCACCATCGTGGCGGCCAACTTCTTTGGCTGGATGGGCTACTGGGCCGAACTGCTGGGACCCCACCATTGGTTAAGCCAGCCCGCCACCGCCTTTGCACTGGGCTTTGCCAATGTATTCAGCGGTTTCTGGTGCATCTATGTGGTGCTCGACAGCTTTGGCCTGCAGCGCTCCGGGCGCCGCCTGTTCGCGGCGCTGGGCGTGGTCTACCTCGGCTTGTTCGCCCTGGCCCTGGTGCTGGACTGGCAGTTGATCCTGATGAGCGCAATGCTGCTGTCGCTGGCCGGTGGCGCCATGGTGCTGGTGCTGACAGTGAACCTGTTCCGCCAGCTGCGCCCCAATACCTGGCCGATTGGCCTGCTGCTGGTGGTGGCCATGGTGCTGGCGATGCGCTGGTTCCTGATCGCCCTCGACCTGGTGCCGATTGCCGACAGCATGGCCAGCATGTTCATCTTCCGCCTGCTGTTTTCCATTGTGCTGCTGGTGGCCACCGTGTGGCTGCTGGACCGCGAAAAAGCCCATGCCTTGCAGGAGCTGGCCCGGGCGCGCGAGCAGGCCGAAGCGGAGGCGCAACGCCGCCATATCCAGGAGCGCTTTACCGCCATGCTGATGCAGGAGATGAAGAATCCGCTGGCCATTATCCAGCTCGCTGCCAATGCGCTGGCGCGCCAGATGGCGGGCAATGGCGCGGCCGCACAAGGTGTCAGCAAGATCAACCGTTCTCTCGATGATATGCAAGTCCTGGTCGAACGCTATTCCGTCAGCGACCAGGTCGACGCGGGGGCGATGCAGATGCACAAACAGGAACTGGCGCTGGCGCCGGTACTGGATGGCGTGTTGCAGCAATTGGGCAGTGAGCGCATCAGCGTGCTGGGCAAGGTGGACCAACAGGTCATCAGCGATCCCCAGTTCCTGCGCCTGGTGGTGCAGAACCTGCTGGACAATGCGCTTAAATATTCGCCCGCCGACAGCGCCGTCACCCTGCAAGTCGAGCAAGCCAGCGATGGCCTCAAACCGATGCTCAGCCTGACGGTGGCCAATGCAGCAGGCAATGCCGGCGTGCCCGATGCATCGCAGGTATTCCAGCGTTTCTACCGCGCCGAGGGGGCGCGCAGCCGGCCCGGTGCCGGCCTGGGACTGTGGCTGGCCCAGTCGCTGGTGCGCCAGCTGGGGTCGGACATTGTCTTCCATGCCGACCACGGCCAAGTGCGTTTCGGCTTCATGATGGAGTTGAAGTAAGGCGTGGCCCGCCATGCCGGGCCAGGGCGCCTGCCTGACGCAGCGCCTGCTTAAATCAGTGTGCCCTTGAACGGATCGCTGATGGTGCGGGCCGCGTAGTCAATGCCGCTCAAGCGCGCATAGTCGGCCAGGCTGCGCTCGCTGCCCAGGCCGTAGGCGCCGGGCAGGCCGTCGCCGCACAACAGTTCAAACAGGCGCAGCTTGGAACGCTCCGTCAGGAAGGCGCCATTGAAGGCGCGATGGGCATCGACCGCGCCATGCCAGTGGTGGGTCTCATGGGCCACGCCTTCCTGCTTGTACAGGTGATAGACCGGCACCCAAGTGGGGTGGTAGATATTCCAGCCGCGCGTATAGGCGCGGATCGCCAGGCTCTGCTCTTCGCCATGGAAGTAGAGGAAGGGGTCGTAGGGGACTTCTTCGATGAACTGGGCCGAACAGAACATGAAGCCGGCCGCCACATGGCAGCCTTCGATGGCCTGGTCGGTAAAGATATGCTTGCCGGCGAAGCGCAGCACCACATTGTCCTGCGTGAGCGTGGTTTCAGCATGGGGGCGCAGCACCAGGGCCGTCTTGCCCTCCGACGGCGTGTAGACGGGCTGGCCATCGACCAGGTCAAAACGGTAAGGGTAGGTGCTGATGATGGGCTTGGGCGAGCGCGCCAGCAAAGCCGCGTGCTGCTTGACCAGCGTTTCATCCCAGCCCTGCTCAAAGCACATATGGGAATCGAGCTGCAGCAGGAAGTCCTCGTAGTTGTACAGCGAGAAGGCGATATTGCGCGCCCAGCTGACGCCCAGGGTGTCCTGCGGATGCACGTGCACATAGCGCACTTGGTGGCCAAATGGCAGCTGGCGCACCGCGGCGCGCTGGTCGACGATGTGCTGGTCGACCACGGCAAAGCGCAGCCGTTCAGGATGGGCCGCCTTCCTGACCGCGTCTTCCAATGTGAAGAACAACATCGGATCGAGGTAGGAAGCAATGCTGATGAAAATGGTTTCAGTCATGGCCCGATTCTACTGGATGCCAATCCTTAGGACGAAAAAAAACCGCCTCGGCACTGAACGCGGCCATCGGCGCGTCCATGCAGGGGCGGTGTTGATTCGGTCGACGCGCGATTAGCGGTGCGAGGCCAGATCGCCAGGCAGGCTGTGCAGGTAAGCGGCCAGGTCCTTGACGTCCTTGTTCGACAATGGCTTGGCCTGGCCAGCCATGATGGCGTTGCCGCGGCCGTTCGGCGCGTCGCCGCGCTTGTAGGCCGTCAGGGCGTGCACCAGGTACTCTTCGTGCTGGCCAGCCAGCTTTGGATAGCTTGGGTCGATCGGCTGTTTGAAGTCGGCGCCGTGGCAGGCTGCGCAGTTGTACTTTTTGGCCAGGGCTTCACCCGCGGCGATATTGCCACCAGCAACAGCGTTGAACGAAGCGAAGCAGAACAGGGCGATAATCAGTTTTTTCATGGGTCTGTCCTTATTTCTTTGCGGTCTGGGCGGCGTAGTAAGCGGCAACGTCGGCAATGTCCTGGTCGGACAGGCTCTTGGCGATGCCGTTCATCGATGGGTGCTTGCGCTCACCCTTCTTGTACGCGTTCAGCGCGCTTTCAATGTACTTCGCCGACTGGCCACCGATCATTGGCACTGGGAAGACTTCCGGGAACGTGGCCTTGTAGCCAGGGATGCCGTGGCAACCGATGCACATTTCAACCTTGGCCGCTGCTGCGGTGGCGTTACCGACGATGTCCGCTGCCGCGGCCACATTGGCGATGCCGGCGAGCGCGAGAAGTGCGAAGAGTTTTTTCATGGTGGCTATGGATAAAGATTGGAATTAGGTACCGCTTGTGCAGGAATGTTGCTTTTTTGCACTATCAACCGCTCATTTTAACCGAATCCCCGGGGCGAGTCCATATTGGCGTCAGCGGGGGGGCGGAAAGGAACGGTCGTGCCGTTTCTGACTTATACTCGGAGCAGTCCCTTTCACTGCCTGAGAATCCTATGTCCGCACCCAACTCCCCGGCCCCGCGCTTTGACGGCTCTGCCGGCTATGTCGCCACCAGCGACCTGAAACTGGCCGTCAATGCTGCCCTGACCCTGCAACGCCCCCTGCTGATCAAGGGCGAACCGGGCACCGGCAAGACCATGCTGGCCGAAGAGGTGGCAGCGGCCCTGAATATGCCGCTGATGCAGTGGCACATCAAGTCGACCACCAAGGCCCAGCAAGGCCTGTACGAATACGATGCGGTGTCCCGCCTGCGCGACTCCCAACTGGGCGAGGAACGGGTGCGCGACATCCACAACTACATCGTCAAGGGCGTGCTGTGGCAGGCGTTTACGTCACCGGAGCCCGTGGTGCTGTTGATCGACGAGATTGACAAGGCCGACATTGAATTCCCCAATGACCTGCTGCGCGAACTGGACCGCATGGAGTTCTACGTCTACGAGACGCGCGAAATGGTGGTGGCCAAGCACCGCCCCCTGGTCATCATCACCTCCAACAATGAGAAGGAACTGCCGGACGCCTTCCTGCGCCGCTGCTTCTTCCACTACATCAAATTCCCGGACAAGGACACGATGGAGCAGATCGTCAAAGTCCACTACCCGAAGCTGAAGCAGGAACTGCTGGCGCAAGCCCTGCAGACCTTCTACGAAGTGCGCGAGGTGTCGGGCCTGAAGAAAAAACCGTCCACATCAGAATTCCTCGACTGGTTAAAGCTGCTGCTGGCCGAAGACATTCCACCGGAAGCATTGCGCAGTCAGGACAGCAAGACCATCGTCCCGCCCCTGCACGGCGCCCTGCTCAAGAACGAGCAGGACATCCATTTGTTTGAGCGCCTCGTCTTCATGTCGCGCACCAACCGCTGATTGGCAAAGCGATGATCCAGGTCGAACCCGTCACCCTCGAAATGAACGGCGTGCGCCTTGAGCCGCTGGGCATGCAGCACCTGGAAGGCCTGCGCGCCGCCGCCATGGACGGCGACCTGTGGAAGCTGCGCATTACCTCGGTGCCGGAACCGGAGAATGTGGCCAGCTATATCGACTATGCCCTGGGTGGTCGCCCTGCCCGCCTGGCCTTTGCCGTGATCGACATTGGCACCGGTTCCGTCATCGGCTCCACCAGCTACCACGACATCGTGCCCCATATCGACCGCGTGGAGATCGGCTACACCTGGTACGGCAAGAGCCGCCAGCGCACCCATGTCAACACCACCTGCAAGCTGATGCTGCTGACCCATGCGTTCGACACCCTGGGCTGCTTTGTCGTTGGCTGGCGCACGGACAACTTCAACTTCGCTTCGCAGACTGCCATCGAACGCCTTGGCGCAAAGCGCGACGGCGTGATCCGCCACCACCACCCGCGCCGCGACGGCACCGTGCGCGACACCGTCATGTACAGCATGGTGAAGGGGGAATGGCCGGAAGCGAAGGCCCAACTGCTGTACAAGCTGGAACGGGGCGCAGCGTGCTGATCGACTTCTTCTTTACGCTCAAGGATGCCAAGATCCCCGTGACGATCAAGGAGTTCCTGACCCTGCTCGAAGCGATGGACAAGAATGTCATCGGCCCTTCGATGGACGACTTCTACTACGTCTCCCGCCTGACCCTGGTGAAGGACGAAGCCAACTTCGACAAGTTCGACCGCGCCTTTGCCCATTACTTCAAAGGCATCAATGCGGCCTTTGACAGCAATGCGGGCATTCCGCTGGATTGGCTGATCAAGCGCATGGAGCGCGAACTGACCGACGAACAGAAGGCCGCGCTCGAGAAGTTCGGCTACGACAAGCTGATGGACCGCCTGAATGAGCTGCTGAAGGAGCAAAAAGAGCGCCACGAAGGCGGCAGTAAGTGGATCGGTACGGGCGGCACTTCGCCGTTCGGCAATGGCGGCACCAACCCGGAAGGCATCCGCATCGGTGGCAAGGGCGGCAACCGCACGGCAGTCAAGGTGTGGGAGCAGCGCGCCTATAAGGACTACGACAGCGAGCGTGAACTGGGTACCCGCAATATCAAGGTGGCGCTGCGCCGCCTGCGCAAGTTTGCGCGCGACGGGGCTGAAGAAGAACTGGCGCTGGACGCCACCATCCGCGCCACCGCCAGCAATGCGGGCTGGCTCGACATCAAGATGCAGCCCGAGCGCAAGAACAAGATCAAGGTGCTGATGCTGTACGACGTGGGCGGCACGATGGATGACCACATCGAACGCACTGAAGAACTGTTTTCCGCCGCGAAGACCGAATTCAAGAATATGGAGTTCTTCTACTTCCACAACTGCGTCTACGACTACCTGTGGAAGAACAACCGCCGCCGCAATGCCGAGCGCTTTCCCACCTGGGAGGTACTGCGCAAATACCCGCCCGACACCAAGCTGATTTTTGTCGGCGATGCGACCATGAGCCCGTACGAGATCCTGCAGCCGGGCGGCTCGGTGGAGTACAACAACGAGGAAGCAGGGGCCGAATGGCTGGCGCGCTTCTGCCACGCCTTCCCCAAATTCGTGTGGCTCAACCCGGAGCCGGAAGGCGTATGGGCCTACCGCCAGTCGATTTCCATCATCCGCCAGCTAATGAACAACCGCATGTACCCACTGACCATCGAAGGCCTCGAACGAGCGATGCGTTTATTGTCCAAGTAGGGTGGGTAACTTGTTACCCACCTAAGCGTAGGGTGGGCATTCCATGCCCACCCTACCGATTCGCCACAGCCTGACCCTGCTGCATGGCCGCCAGGCGCAGGCGCGGGCCTTCCGCCAGCATTGGCGGCTCATTCAGGTTGGCATCGACGGCCGCTTCCACTGCTTTGGTCTGCAACGCCACCGCTTCCGCTTTATGTCCTTCAGCCAGTGCAACCGCCGCTTTCAATTGCAGCGGCGCCGTATTGAGCAAGCTGCGCAGCATCTTGCTAAAGCGGTCGCCACCCTTGATGCCCTGCAAAGCCAACTCCACGGCGGCGTCCACCCGGGCCTGCGCAGCCTTGCCCTCCTGCAGCTGGCCCTTGTTCACCATCGCAATGCCACGCCCCATTTCACCGAGCGCCTTCGCCATACCTTTGTCGCCCCAAGCGATGGGCTCGGCGGCCAGGGCGTCCCAGCGCTGCAAGTGCAGCAGGGTCAGCGCCGGCAGGCTGCGCATGTATTCGCTGTTGTAGCTCTTGCCGTCGAAACCGTCTGCGATCTCGCGCGCCGTTTTCAGCGCCAGTTCACCGTCGCCGCCCGTGAGCGAGGCGTACCACAAGAAGTGCCAATTATGGCCGCGCCAGTCCTTCACCTTTTCGAACTTCTGCTCTTTCAATGTGGCGAACTGCGCCACATCGGCAGCGACAGCCAGCTGGTTAACACGCGCCGCGTCGGCAAAGCGGCCCAGGTGGGCAAAGGTGTGGCTCGGCATATGCAGCAAGTGGGCTGACCTCGGCGCCAGCCCGCCCAGCCGGTCTGCTGCCGCCTCGGCACGCTTGGCCACCACCGGCGCATCGGCGGCGTGGATCATGTAGTGGTTCAGGCCCACGTGCTCCGGCCAGCGGGCAAGTGCCAGTTCAATGCGCGTGGCCACGTCGCCGATCAGGCCTGTTGGTGTGCCCGTCTTGGCATCCCAAAAGTCGCCGCGCGTGGCCACCATTTCCGCTTCGGCGTAGATGGCCAGGATGTCAGGATCATCCGGATAGCGCTCGGCCAGCTGGCGCATGCGGTCGGCATAGGCGATGTCGAGCGGATCGGCCGGGTCAGCATTACCCTTGCGGCAAATGGCTTCTTGCGGCCCAGCGCCAGTGACGGGCAGGCTGCCCTGGCCGTAGCGCAGCGACAGCGAAGCAATCAGGTCAAGGTCGCGCTGCGAACTGCCTGCGCTGTTCTTTTTCGCCTCGTAGGTATACCGGATCGCCTCGGTCAGGTCGCCGCGCTGCAGCGAATTGATATTCGGGCCAAGCTGGTAGGCCACGCCCCAAGCGCACATGGCGCAGCCAGGATCGATGGCAAGCGCTGCCTTGAAGTCGCGGATGGCTTCTTTTTCGTTGAAGGCGTAAACCTGGGCCATGCCTTGGGCGAACAGGGCCTGCGCCTCGGGCTTGATGCGCGAAGGCTGCAGGGTCGTCGCACCAAAGCCGTCAAGCTTGGGCGCAGTGGCGCTGCGGTCGATCTGGAATGGGAGTGTGGCGCAGGCGGTGATAATAGAGATGCTGGCAACGGCAAGCGCCAGGCGGCGCCACTTCAAAGCAGAAAACGTGACGGTCATTGACAACGATCCTGTGATGAAAACGCCAAGATCTTAGCATGGGGCCACCACGGCCTACATACGGTAAAAATACGATGGCAGGCGCCAGCCAGCCGGCTTCACAGCGGCAGGGACAGCAGCTTTTGCAGGGCGCCTAACAGGTGGCGGTCGGCCACCGGCTTATCGAGCAGGCCGCGGGCGCCAGCGGCGCGAGCGCGCACGCTGTTGTAGGGGAAGGCCGCATCAACAAGGAAGACGACCGCGATCTTGGCGCCATTGGGCAGGGCCTTGATGCCACTGCACAGGCCATAGGGGTCAATACCAGGCGCCGAGCCATTGATCAATACAACGGACACGGCCTGCTCGCGGCACCGTTCCAAGGTGTCCGCGCCGGTCTCGCAGGCGAGCACCGGCAGTTGGCGCTTGCCCAGTAATTTGACGACGCGTTCACTGAGCACGCTGCCCTGGTCCACCACCAGCACGGCGCCTTCCAGCGGCGCACGGCGCTTGCTGGTGTAGACGCTGGGGTCGGTCAGGTCAAAGTCGATGCGCTGGCGGCGGCGCCGCTCCGGCACGCTGGGCCAGCCCACGGAAGTCACATTGGCCAGGGCATCGGCGCGTTGTTCTACCATCGCGGCCAGCACGGGGAACACGGCGTCGGCCCGCAGGGGGCGCCGCAGTTGCGGCAGGGGCAGGTCGATGGCGGCATTGCTGATGATGGCGGCCGGCTGGATGGCACTGGGGTTCAGGTTGGCCAGGCGGGCCAGGGCAGGCATTTCGTCGCCGTTAGCGAGGAACAGGTCGGGTTCTTGTAAACTATCGTCGTGCAGGCAAAAATACGCCGGTCCGGTGGCCGGGGCCTGGGCCAGCAGGGCCGCCAAATGGCCGCTCTCTACTGGGGAAAAGCCAATCAACCGGACCGAGAAGGGGTATTTCGTAGCTTGCATCATTGATAATAAAAATTGAGCACTTTTGCAATTCCTAGAACAATCTATCGACAATCGCCCCCTCTTGCAAGGGGAGCGCATGAGATAGAATGCGCTGCAATTCACTCAGCTTGACCAAGTATGGCAACCAAAAAACCTGCATCCGACTATAGCGAATCTTCCATCCGGGTCCTTAAGGGCCTGGAACCCGTCAAACAGCGCCCGGGCATGTACACCCGGACTGAAAACCCGCTGCACATCATCCAGGAAGTGATCGACAACGCTTCGGACGAGGCGCTGGGTGGCCATTGCAAGAACATCCATGTGACCCTCAATACCGATGGTTCGGTGACGGTTGAAGACGATGGCCGCGGCATTCCCGTCGGCCTGCACCCGGAAGAGAATGTGCCGACGGTGGAAATCGTCTTCACGCGCCTGCATGCGGGCGGCAAATTCGACAAGGGCTCGGGCGGCGCCTACGCCTTCTCGGGCGGCCTGCACGGCGTGGGGGTGTCGGTCACCAATGCCCTGTCGTCGCGCCTGGAGATCGCCGTGTGGCGCAAAGAACCAGACGGCAGTGGCTTCCACAAAATCGCCTTTGCCGATGGCGACGTGATTGAACCGCTGGCCTCTGAACCAGCACCGCGTGACGGTAAAAAGTCTGGCACCCGCGTGACAGCCTGGCCAAATCCCAAATACTTTGACAGCTCTGTCATCTCGCTGATCGAGATGCAGCGCCTGCTACGTTCGAAAGCCGTGCTGCTGCCCGGCGTGACCGTCACCCTGACCAATGCCAAGAACGGCGATGTGCAGACCTGGAAGTACGACGATGGCCTGCGCGGCTACCTGATCGAGGCGCTGGGCCAGTACTCGCATGCCGAACCGGTGATTCCTTATTTTGAAGGCGAACAGTACGCCAATGCGGACGCCGAAGGCTTTGCCGAAGGCGAAGGCGCGGCCTGGGTGGTCGCGTGGACGGAGGAAGGCGCCGTCGTGCGCGAGTCCTATGTCAACCTGATCCCCACCACCAATGGCGGCACCCACGAGTCGGGCCTGCGCGACGGCCTGTACGGCGCCGTCAAGAGCTTCGTCGAAATGCACTCGCTGCTGCCCAAGGGCGTCAAGCTGCTACCGGAAGACGTGTTTGCGCGCGTGTCGTTTGTGCTGTCGGCCAAGGTGCTGGACCCGCAATTCCAGGGCCAGATCAAGGAAAAGCTCAACTCGCGCGATGCCGTGCGCCTGGTGTCGTCCTTCTCCAAGCCGCAACTAGAGCTGTGGTTGAACCACCATGTCGACTACGGCAAGAAGCTGGCCGAGCTGGTCATCAAGCAGGCCCAGTCGCGCCTGCGTTCACTGCAAAAAGTCGAAAAGAAGAAGTCCTCCGGCGTGGCGGTTTTGCCGGGCAAGCTGACGGACTGCGAATCGTCCGACATCACCCGCAATGAACTGTTCCTCGTCGAGGGCGATTCGGCAGGCGGTTCGGCCAAGATGGGCCGCGACAAAGAATTCCAGGCCATCCTGCCCCTGCGCGGCAAGGTGCTCAACTCCTGGGAGACCGACCGCGACCGTCTGTTTGCCAACAACGAGATCCACGACATCGCCGTGGCCATTGGCGTGGACCCGCACAGCGAAGGCGACAGCCCTGACCTGACCGGTCTGCGTTACGGCAAAATCTGCATCCTCTCCGATGCGGACGTCGACGGCTCCCATATCCAGGTGCTGCTGCTGACCCTGTTCTTCAAGCACTTCCCCGCCCTGTTCGCGCACGGCCACATCTGCATCGCCCGCCCACCGCTGTACCGCGTGGACGCACCGGCCCGCGGCAAGAAGCCGATCCAGAAGCTGTATGCGCTGGACGATGGCGAACTGATCGCCATCGAAGACAAGCTGCGCAAGGACGGCCTGAAGGAAGGCAGCTGGAGCATTTCCCGCTTCAAGGGCCTGGGTGAGATGAACGCCGAGCAGCTGTGGGAAACGACCATGAACCCGGACACGCGCCGCCTGCTGCCTGTCTCCTACGGCGACTTTGACCATGGCGCCTCCAGCGCCCGCTTCAATATGCTGATGGGTAAAGGCGAGGCAGCGGCACGCCGCGCCTGGCTTGAAGAGCACGGCAACGAAGCGGAAGCGGACATCTAAAGATCGCTTCAACATCTACGCACCAACGAATAAGCATCAACACGAAGCTCGACCAATATGACTAACCAAGCCAGTCTCTTTGAACAAGCCGCCGCGCCGGACGACGACAGCGAAACGCTGACCCTGTCCACCTTCGCCGAGCGTGCCTACCTCGATTACGCCGTCTCCGTCGTCAAGGGCCGCGCCCTGCCCGACGTATCGGACGGCCAGAAGCCGGTACAGCGCCGCATCCTGTATGCGATGAATGAAATGGGCCTGGGCGCCACCGCCAAGCCGCGCAAGTCCGCAGCCGTGGTCGGTGATGTACTGGGTAAGCTGCATCCGCACGGTGACCAGTCGGTCTATGACGCCATGGTGCGCATGGCCCAGGACTTTTCGCTGCGCTACCCGCTGATCGACGGCCAAGGTAACTTTGGCTCGCGCGATGGCGACGGCGCTGCGGCGATGCGTTATACGGAAGCGCGCCTGACCCCAATCTCGCGCCTGCTGCTCGATGAGATCGACCTGGGCACGGTGGATTTCCAGCCGAACTACGACGGATCGACCGAAGAACCCAAGTCCCTGCCGGCACGCCTGCCGATGGTGCTGCTCAATGGCGCCTCCGGTATTGCGGTTGGCATGGCCACGGAAATCCCATCGCATAACCTGAAGGAAGTGGCCGAAGCGGCCGTCACCCTGATCCGCAATCCAAAAGCCACCCACGCTGAACTCATGGCCCTGATGCCCGGCCCCGACTTCCCAGGCGGGGGCCAGATCATCACGCCGCCTTCGCAGATCAGCGAGATGTATGCTTCCGGCCGCGGCAGCATGAAAGTACGCGCGCGCTGGGTTGTGGAAGAACTGGCACGCGGCCAGTGGCAAGTGGTGGTCACTGAACTACCGCCGGGCACCTCGGCCGCCCGCGTGCAGGAAGAGATTGAAGAACTGACCAACCCCAAGGTCAAGCTGGGCAAGAAGACCTTGACGCCGGAACAGGTGTCGATGAAGCAGTTGATGCTGGGCTCCCTCGACGCCATGCGCGACGAATCGGGCCGCAATGCGCCGGTGCGCCTGGTGTTTGAGCCGAAGTCGAAGAACCAGGACCAGAACGAGTTCATGACCCTGCTGCTGGCGCACACCTCGCTCGAAACCTCCAGCTCGATCAACCTGGTGATGATCGGCGGTGACGGCCGTCCGCGCCAGAAGGGCCTGACTGAAATCCTGCAGGAATGGATCGACTATCGCTTCGTCACTGTGCGCCGTCGCAGCGAATACAAGCTGGGCAAGGTCAACGACCGCATCCACATCCTGGAAGGTCGCCAGACCGTCCTGCTCAATATCGATGAAGTGATCCACATCATCCGCAATTCGGACGAGCCGAAGCAGGCCTTGATCGACCGCTTTAAGCTGACCGACATCCAGGCTGAGGACATCCTCGAGATTCGCTTGCGCCAGCTGGCCCGCCTGGAAGCCATCAAGATCGAGCAGGAACTGGCCAACCTGCGCAAGGAACAGGAACAGCTGAAGGACTTGCTGGACAATCCATCCTCGCTCAAGCGCCTGGTCGTCAAGGAAATCGAAGGCGATGCCAAGACCTATGGCGACGCCCGCCGCACCCTGATTGAAGAAGCCGAAAAAGCGGTACTGGAACAGAAGGTGATCGACGAACCGGTTACCGTCGTCATTTCCGAAAAAGGTTGGGTGCGTGCGCGCACCGGTGTCGGCCACGAGAAGGAGCAGTTCACCTTCAAGGCAGGCGACTCCCTGCATGGCGCCTTTGAATGCCGCACTGTCGATACCCTGCTGGGCTTTGGCGACAACGGCAAAATCTACTCCGTGCCGGTCGCTGCCCTGCCTGGCGCGCGTGGCGACGGTGTGCCCATCACCACCCTGGTGGACCTGTCCGGCGGCGTGCGCATCCTGCACTACTTCGCAGGCAGCCCCGACACCTTGCTGCTGTTGGCATCGTCGGCCGGCTATGGCTTCTCGGCCAAAGCAGGCGAAATGATCAGTCGGCTCAAGGGCGGCAAGTCCTTTATGACGCTGGACGAAGGCGACCTGCCGCTCGAGCCAAAGGTCATTACCGAAAAAGCGGGCGCCGTGGCCTGCCTGTCCGAAAAGGGCCGCCTGCTGGTGTTTGGCATGGACGAACTGAAGATGCTGGCCAATGGCGGACGCGGTGTGATCCTGATGGAGCTGGAAGACAAGGAAAAGCTGCTGGCCGTCCAGCCGATCACGCAGAAGGGCGTCAAAGTCCATGGCACCTGGGCCGGCGCCAAGCCGCGCGAGGTGGACCTGGCCAATTCGGCACTGGAGATCCACTTCGGCAAGCGCGCCCGTAAAGGCAAAGCCCTGGTGGCCAAGGTCAAGGCCCTGCGCCTCGAAGCATTGACTTGAGCCTGCCTTAGCGTACAGTAGAGGGGAGAAACCTTCAGGGAGCCCTGGATGGTGCATCCCCTCTTCCTTGCTTTTCTACTTCTGGTCACGCCCTGCGCGCAGGCGCAAACGACCGTGCGCGCCACCGGCCACCCCAACTGGCCGCCCTTCTCATGGCAGCAAGGGGACAAGATCATCGGCATCGGCGCCGAACTGACCGAACTCATTTTCAAAGACCTTGGCATCTCCGTCGCTTTCACGGCGCGCGGCAACTGGAAGCGCGCCCAGTCCCAGGTAGAGCATGGCGAGGTCGATATCCTCGTCGCTGCCTACAAAACGGCCGAGCGCAGCAAGGTTATGGTGTACACCGCAAAACCCTTCATGGAAGATGCCAATGTGCTGTGGGTCGCCAAGGGCAAGGCCTTCCCTTTTCGCCAATGGAGCGATTTGATCGGCAAGACGGGCACCGCCATGCTGGGCGAAAGCTATGGTGAAGCGTTCGACAGCTACATCAAGGAAAAGCTGCAGGTAGACTGGGTCAATACCCCGGCCCAAAGCCTCGGCAAACTTGAACTGGGACGTGCGGATTACTTCCCTTTCAGCCTGTACGCGGGCCAAATCGTGGTACGCCAGCTGGGCTTCGAAGGCAAGGTTGACAACCTGCCCGAAGTGATTTCGACAGAGGGCACTTATATCGCCATCTCCCGCAAGTCGCGCCTCGACAAGTACCTGCCTCAAATCGAAGCGACTATCGCCAGGCTGCGTGCCGATGGTACGATAGACCGGCTGATAAAAAAATACGTCGACCTGGCCGCACGCCCCACACCACCTAGGGAATGACATGCAAAGACATCGCCTGATTCGCACCGTACTGCCCTTTGCGACTCTGTTGGTCGCGGCCTTGCTTGCACCGGCGCCGTCCGTGGCCGCCACTGGCGGCGAGGCGCCTGACTTTGCCCTGGACGGGCGCGACGCCCCCGTCAAGCTCTCCGCCCTGCGCGGCAAATACGTTTATGTGGACTTTTGGGCCTCCTGGTGCGCGCCGTGCAAGCGCTCCTTCCCCTGGATGGGAACGCTGCAGCAGCGCTTTGGCGCGGCCGGCCTGCAGGTCGTTGCCATTAATGTCGACACCAAGCGCAGCGACGCCGACACCTTCCTTGCAGCGACGCCTGCCGCCTTTGTGGTAGCCTATGACCCGGCGGGTGCGACAGCCAAAAAATACGCCATCAAAGGGATGCCGAGCAGCGTGCTGATCGACCCAACTGGCAAGATCATCGCCGCACATACCGGCTTTACGAACGAGACGCCTGCCCTGGTCGAACGCGATATCGAAACGGCTCTGAAAGGTAAGCAATGAAGAGAACCTTGTGTCTGTTGGTGTGCATGGTGCTGGCTGGTTGCGCCCTGCCCAAAGTGGAACCCTGGGAAAAAGGCATGCTCGCCAAACCCGGCATGAAGCTCGACGGCGACCGCCTGGAAGGCCGCTTTGCCGAACACACCTACACCAGCAAGGAAGGCGCAGCAGGTGGCGCCAGCGTCGGCGGAGGTGGCTGTGGCTGCAACTGACAAGAATCGCAGTCATTCCATTCAGGCTGGACATCGCGCCAGCACTCACCAAGTTTCCCCTGTTGCAGCAGGTGCAGGTGCAAGCGCCATCCTGCTCGCCGCCCTTGCCCTTCCCGGGGTTGTACAGGCGGAGACCGTACCCGAACAAGCCTCCCTCAGCATCAAATACCTGGACTACAAGGACAGCCAGCCCAATTTGGACCGCATCAAGGTCCACTCTCCATCGCTCGACCTGCTGGTGCCTGTCGCGGGCGAATGGGCGGTGCGCCTTGGCCTGGTCAGCGACACCATTTCCGGCGCTTCGCCGCGCTACCACACCTCGGTGACGGGCGCCTCGCATTTTGATGAAAAGCGGCGCGCCGCCGATGTTGGCCTGACGCGCTATTTTTCGCGCTCCAGCATCAGCGTCGCTGCTGGCCGTTCGGGCGAAAACGACTACGTCTCCAAATTCGCTTCAGTCAATGCGAGTTTCTCCTCGGACGACAACAACACCACCTGGCTGCTTGGTACAGGCGTGGCCAATGACCGCATCAACCCGGTCAACCTGGCTGTCGTTGACGAAAGTAAGCGGACAGTCGACCTGATGGCGGGCGTCACCCAAGTGCTGACTCCACGTGACCTGGTGCAGCTGGTGCTGACCCACACCAGCGGCCGCGGTTACTTTTCCATGCCGTATAAGTACGTCGATGTCCGCCCACGCGAGCATGACCAGGACGCCTTGCTGCTACGCTGGAACCACCATATCGAGCAATACGGCGCCAGCAGCCGCATGAGCTACCGCTACTACAGCGACGACTATGGCATCCATGCGCACACGCTGACGGAAGAAATCGCCCATCCCCTGCATGATGGCTGGACGCTGACACCGTCGCTGCGCCTGCATACGCAATCGAAAGCCTATTTCTATTTCGACCCTGTCTATGACAAGCGCTTTGGCGCCCCCTTCCCCCTCAACTATGTATTCGGTTCGACCGCCCCGATCACGGCAGACCAGCGCCTGTCTGCCTTTGGCGCCGTCACACTGGGCCTGAAGGTGGAAAAGGAAATCAGCAAGAACACTTCGCTGGACCTGAAGTGGGAGCAGTACAAACAGCGCGGCGCGTGGCGCCAGTTTGGCAGCGGCAGCCCGGGCTTGCAGGACTTTTCTGCGCGTAGCATCCAGCTTGGCATGACCACCCGCTGGTAATGCAAGCGGCACCGGGGCAGGACAGGCCAACAGCAAAACCGGGCGCATCAATGCCGCCCAGCTTTGCCGTCATGTTTAGCGCCATGGCCAGCCAGTGTGAGGTTCGCGTGGCCGCGCGCGACCAAGCCCATGCGCAAGCCATTGCTGCACCTGCCATTGCCGAAGTGCGCCGCATCGAGACGGCCTTTTCGCGCTACCGCGACGACAGCATCGTCTCACGCATCAACCGTGCTGCCGGTGGCGACTGGATCGACATCGACGCAGAAACGGAGGCCTTGTTTGCTTACGCCGACGCCGTGTTCGCCAGCAGCGGCGGGCTGTTTGACATCACCTCCGGCGTGCTGCGCCAGGCCTGGGACTTTCGCACCCCTCGCATTCCCGCTGCAGGCCAACTGGCCTCACTGTGCGCCCTGATCGGCTGGGACCGGGTGGAGCGCTCGCCCGGGCGCATCCGCCTGCCGCAGGTTGGAATGGAAATCGACTTCGGTGGCTTCGGCAAGGAGTATGCGGCTGACCGCGCAGCGACCCTGCTGGGGCAGCACCACGGCTACGTCAACCTGGGCGGGGACCTGCGCGTCATGGGCCCGCAGGCGGACGGCAGCCCCTGGCAGATTGGCATCCAACACCCGCGCCAACCGGACGCAGTGATCGGCACCATTGCCATTTCGTCCGGGGCCTTGGCCACCAGTGGCGACTACGAACGCTTTTTCGAGGTCGACGGCAAGCGCTATTGCCATATCCTCGAACCACGCAGCGGCTACCCGGTGCAGCACTGGCAGTCGGTCAGTATCCTGGCGCCAGTGGCCATTGCCGCCGGCACCTATGCCACGGTGGCGATGCTGAAACAGGAAGAAGCGATTGAATTTCTGGAGGCGTCCGGCCTGGCTTACCTTGCCATCGATGCAGGGGGCAAGGTAAGCCGAAAGAACGCTTAAACCTTGGGTGCCTGCTTGGATTTATGACGCTTGGCGGCTGCTTTGCTGCGCTTGGTGGCGGGCTTGGCCGCTGGCGCGGCGGCCGGTTCAGGCTGGGTCTCGGCTTTGACAGCCGCCGGCGTGATGGCAGCGGCAGCGGCGGGGCTGGCTGCAGCAAGCGTTGGCGCGGGTGGCGCCACCGTGGCTGGCACCGGTGCCGCTTGCGCGGGTTCTGCCGCCGGTACCTGGGTTTGCGCCACGACAGCGCCAGAGATCATTAGGGACAACAGTGCTACCGACATTTTCCTCATGCATTTCCTCTTTATAGTGGGTCATTGAACTTAACAACAACCCAAGAATAAAGATTCACCAACACAAGGTCTGTACGCTACCTAACGGATCTATTTCTTCGCGGCGGGTTGGGAATACAGGTCAATGATGGTACTGATCGCATCGGCGCAAACCTCACAGAACTTGTCGCTGCGCTCGAACATAATGCACTGCATCTGTGAACGGTAATAGCCATTGGCTTCGTAGTTGGCGCCCTCAAACGCGCCCACCGCACGGAAGTTGGGCGACTTGCCAAACAGGGCCGCATTAAAGGCCAGCTCTTCGCGGAACAGTGCGCTCATTTCCGACTCCGGCCGGTTGGCTTTGCGCAGTTCGGCACGGCGCTTTTGCAAGGCGCGCGAATGCTCTTCGAATTCGGCCTTGGGCCAGGCCGTCGGCAGCGCGGTGCCTGGTGTGACGAACTTCTTCCATTTGATATTGGCCGGATCGCGCAGGGCCGTCACGTTCGGTTCCCACGGTTCCTGGCGGGTGCCGCCCGACTGGTAAGCCACGGGCGAAGTGTAGTACTCGTCGGCCAGGCCAGCGAAGTGGTGGCCGAATTCGTGCACAAACAGGTAGTTGGCCCAGTCGTTGGACGCTGCCGCCGTGCTGAAGGTGCCGAAGATGCCGCCACCGCCATAGGTTTCGTTGTTGACCAGGATCTCGATGAATTCGTAGGGCGCATACTGGGCGATGTCACGCAGGGCGCGGTTGTCGAGCGTGAGCACATAGCGTTCACTGCCAAAGATGTCATAACGGGTGCCCAGCGGCGAGGCATTGTGCAGCCCCGTTGAAGGACGCGACACGCCAGACGCCTGGGTCGGCACGGCCATCGCCCACACATTAAAGTCGTTGGAGCGTTCTTTGAACGGCGTGACCTCGAACAGGTGGGCCGCCAGGCGGCGCGCATCGGCTTCAAACTTTTTCATGTCGGCAGCCGTGTAGCCGTCGCCCAGGATCAGCAGGTCCACCTTGGACGGCGAAGGGCCACTGACTTTGATGGGGATCGGTTTTGCCGGTGCAGGCCCCTGCTTGCGCACGACGTCCTGCGCATTGGTGTCAACGTCGATGCTCCAGGCCACCGAGAAGGCATTGCGCTCGTCGCGCTTGAGGATGCGCACGCGCACTGGTTTGTCGAATTGCGGGAAGCGCACCGACTCACCAAACGCACGCGTGATGCGGTTGGCCTCTTCGGTGGTGCGCCACTCAGCAAAAATGGTGGAAAAGCCGCGCGAATACAGCAGTTCGCCCGTTTGCGCATCGACCACTTCGACCTTGTTGTTGCCGCGGTCCGTATTGTCGATGGCCTGGGACAAGGCGCCCGGCCAGGCCAGGGGTTCGATGACGACACGTTCAATGGCATACAATTCGGACAAGGCATTGCCGCTGTGGCTGTAGTCCAACCGTACGGTGCCAGGTTGTGCAGCCTGTGCGATGCCTGCGGCAAGGACCAGGGCAGCGGTCAGCAGCCAAGTCAATGAAGTGCGCATGGGGTCCCCCTTAGCAAAAGATGGAGGGCATTGTAATCGCAAACGGCCCCGATGTAGTATGCTGAAATCGCCCAAAGACTGGAATAGTAAGGACGCAGCCATGGCAAGATTTTCCTGGGCCAGACAAGCGCTCACCATCGCAATGCTGCTTACCAGCCTGTTGGCCAACGCTGCGGCGGCCGGCCGCACCTATCGCGTCGGTGTCCAGGTGGGCGACTACTTCCCCATTATGGCTGCCAAACCGCCGGAGCAGCGTTTCGAAGGTTATGCCCGCGATGTGCTTGACCTGTTTGCCGCTGCCGAAAACATCCAGTTCCAATACGTGGCCTTGCCGGCGCGGCGCGGCTTTAGCGAGTTCTGGGCCAATCGACTCGACTTTGTTTTCCCGGACAATCCGCGCTGGAGCGTCGAAGAGAAAAAGGGCTTGCAGATCACCTACTCGCGCGCCGTTGTGACCTTCCAGGACGCCGTCTACGTGACTGCAACGCGGCGCGATGACAAAGCCAGCATGAAGACCCTGGGCACCGTGCTGGGCTGGACGCCCTGGAAGATTGAGGCCGACATTGCCCAAGGCCGCCTGCACGTCCATACCGCGCCTTCAGCCGACAGCCTGCTCAAGATGGTACTGGCGGGCCGCATTGACGGCGCCAACCTGGCTGAACAAGTGGCAGACTACCATCTGAAACGGGAAGGCCTGGAGGGTGTCGTGGTGCCGGACCGGCGGCTCATGCCAATCGCCGGCAGCCACTACTTCCTGTCCAGTATCCAGCATCCCGCACTGATCGAGAGCTTTAACCAGTTCCTCGAACGCGACAAAGCCAAACTACAAAAACTGCGGACCCAATACGGCCTATAAACATGCAAGTCAAAAACCACGCCATTTCGCTGCAAGAGAGCAGCACCTCGTTCAACCTCGCCAGCTTCCACTTCGGCACACCGGGCCAGGGCAAGAAGGTCTACATCCAGGCTGCCCTGCATGCGGACGAAGTGCCAGGCATGCTGGTAGCGCAGTTCCTGCGCACTGAATTGCTGGCGCTGGAGGCAGCCGGCAAGCTGCGCGGCGAAATCATCCTTGTTCCAGCGGCGAATCCGATCGGCCTGGCGCAGGCCGTACACGGCGCGCCGTTCGGCCGCTTTGACCTGACCACTGGGACCAACTTCAACCGCGCGTACAAGCACGTGGCCAATGAGCTCAAGGGTTCGCTGGCGGGCAAACTGGGGAGCGATGCGCAGGCCAACGTAGCGCTGGTGCGCGAGCATGCCCGCAATGCCGTGGCCGCATGGGCGCCCCGCACCGATGCCGAGGCCCTCAAAAAGCTGGTCCTTGGGATGGCCATCGATTCGGACATCATGCTCGACCTCCACTGCGACAATGAGGCCGTCATCCACCTTTATACCGGGACGCCGCTGGCCGAAGCCATTGCACCCCTGTCGGCCATCCTGCAGTCGCATGCGGTGCTGCTGGCCCTGGAAGCCGGCGAAGAACCGTTCGACGAAGCCTGCTCGCGCCTGTGGTGGGACCTGGCGGCCCACTTTGGCCCGGCCTATCCCCTGCCGCCGGCCTGCCTGTCAACGACGGTGGAGCTGCGCGGAGAGCTGAATGTCGACTATGCGCTGGCGCGCCAGGACGCGGCGGGCCTGTTGCAGTTCCTGGTCCACGCGGGCGTCATTGAGGGCGAAAAGCTCCCCCTGCCAACGCCGCTGTGCCAGCCCACGCCGCTGGAAGGCGTCGAACCGATTGAGGCGCCCCATGCGGGCGTGCTGGTCTTCCTCAAGGACTTGGGGAGCAAGGTCGACGCCGGTGACGCAGTGGCCGACCTGATCGACCCTGTCAGCGGCAGCACAACGACGCTCAGGGCGAACGTGGCGGGCGTGCTGTTCGCCCGCACGGCCCACCGCCACCTGCTGCGCGGGATGAATGCCTGCAAAATCGCAGGACCCGTTGCATTCAGGGTCGGCAAGCTCTTGGGACAGTAGTTGGTGGGTTACCAGTAACCCACCCTACGACACATTGTCGGCGCCCGCGTGGGCACAGAGTGCCCACCCTACGGAGTCGACGGTAGCCCGCGTGGGCACAGAGTGCCCGCCCTACGGAGTCGACGGTAGGGTGGGCACTCTGTGCCCACGCATTCACTGCTTGTAGATCTCGGGGAAGTAGCGCTCCATCAGGGAGTGCGGGCGCGCCGGCGGCGTGAAGCCGAATTGTGCATACAGGCCGTGGGCGTCGCCCGTGGCCAGCGTAAAGCGGCGCAGGCCCTGCAACTGCGGGTGGCCAAGCACAGCTTCCATCAGCTGCTTGCTGTAGCCCCGGCCCCGGTATTCGGGCAGCACGAACACGTCCACCAGGTTGCCAAATGTTGCAAAATCACTCACAACACGGCAGAAGCCTACCTGCTGCTCGCCCAGGTAGGCACCAAAACACAGGGAATTGTCGATCGAGCGGTCAAAGATGGCGCGCGGGATGCCGACCGCCCAGGTGGACTGCTCGCTCAGGAAGCGGTAGATCAGGTCCAGGTCGAGCCTGTCCTTGCTGGTATCGATGTCGAGATTGGCCATGGAGGCCGATTCTAGCCCAATTTTTATGCAGTTTCCCAAGCTTGGATATAATCTTAGGATTCCTTTAGGGCTTTTCACCAATGACAGACCAATTTTCCAAGAAGGGCGAAGCCTGGTCGGCGCGCTTTTCCGAACCCGTTTCTGACCTCGTCAAGCGTTACACGGCCTCCGTCTTCTTCGACAAACGCCTCGCCCTGTTCGACATCCAGGGCTCGCTGGCCCATGCCGAAATGCTGCAGGCGCAGGGCATCATTTCTGCCACCGACTACGCAGAAATCCAGCGCGGCATGGCCCAGATCAGGGGCGAGATCGAGGCCGGCAGTTTCGAGTGGCTGCTCGACCTGGAAGACGTCCACCTGAATATCGAAAAGCGCCTGACCGAACTGGTGGGCGACGCCGGCAAACGCCTGCACACGGGCCGCTCGCGCAATGACCAGGTGGCCACCGATATCCGCCTGTTCATGCGCCACTCGATCGATGACATCCTGGGCTTGCTCGCTGCACTGCGCGGCGCCCTGGTCGACCTGGCCGAAAAACACGCCGACACCATCATGCCTGGCTTTACGCACATGCAAGTGGCCCAGCCGATCACCTTTGGCCACCATATGCTGGCCTATGTGGAGATGTTTGGCCGCGACGCCGAACGCATGGCGGACGCGCGCCGCCGCGTCAACCGCCTGCCGCTGGGCGCGGCCGCCCTGGCCGGCACCACCTTCCCGATCGACCGCCTGCGCGTGGCCAAGACCCTGGGCTTTGACGACGTCTGCCACAACTCGCTGGACGCCGTGTCAGACCGCGACTTCGCCATTGAATTCTGCGCTGCCAGCGCCCTGGTCATGACGCATATTTCGCGCATGTCGGAAGAACTGATCATCTGGATGAGCCCACGCGTTGGCTTCATCGACATTGCCGACCGCTTCTGCACCGGCTCGTCGATCATGCCGCAAAAGAAAAACCCGGACGTGCCCGAACTGGCACGCGGCAAAACGGGCCGCGTCTATGGCCACCTGAACGGCCTGCTGACCTTGATGAAAGGCCAGCCGCTGGCCTACAACAAGGACAATCAGGAAGACAAGGAACCCTTGTTCGACACGGTCGATACCGTCGTCGACACGCTGCGCATCTTTGCCGATATGGCCACTGGCATCACCGTTAAACCGGACGCCATGCGTGCCGCTGCGCTGCAGGGCTATGCCACGGCCACCGACTTGGCCGACTACCTGGTCAAGAAGGGCCTGCCCTTCCGCGACGCACATGAAGCCGTGGCCCACGCCGTGCGCGCCTGCGACGACGCCAAATGCGACCTGGCCGAGATGTCACTGGAGCAGTTGCGCCAGTTCTCTACCCTGATCGAGCAGGATGTGTTTGCCGTACTGACCCTGGAAGGATCGGTCGCCGCCCGCAACCATGTGGGCGGCACGGCGCCGCAGCAAGTGCGCGCTGCCATTGCCCGTGTGCGCGGCCAATTGGCAAAATAAGGCAAAACACTGCGGAATGCGGTCAAGACATTGGACACTTTTTGGTGTCCAATGTCGTTTTTGGGGCTGGCCTCAGCCCACACGGATAAGGAATACAGCCATGGCAATCGGCGGCACAAGCAAACAGGACGCACTGGACAAACTGTCGGACATGACCGGCGGGATGGTGGCCATCACCAAGGAAGAACATCAGGCACGCATCGCCAAGGCCCAGGCCTATATGGTCGACCAGGGTATTGCGGCCATCTATATCAATGCAGGCACCAACCTGAATTATTTCACCGGCACCAAATGGTATGCCAGCGAACGCATGGTCGGCGCCATCCTGCCGGCCAAAGGCGCCGTAGAATACATCGCCCCGGCGTTTGAAGAGTGCACGCTGAAGGACTTCATGCAGGTCGAAGGCAAGGTCAATTGCTGGGAAGAGCATGAGAGCCCTTACCAGCTCTTCATCGACACCTTGAAACGCATGGGTATTGCGCCCAATGCCGGCAAGCCGCCGCGCATCGGCCTGTGCGAAAGCGCCGCCTTCTTCATCACCGACGGCGTGCAAGCACTGGCCGAAGGCTACAAGATCGAGAACGCCCGCGCCGTGACGAGCCACTGCCGTATGCGCAAGTCAAGTGCCGAGATCGCGCTGATGCAGCGGGTCAAAGACATGACCCTGGCCGTCCACAAGGCCACCGCCAGCATCCTGCACGAAGGGATCACAACGGTGGAAGTGGAACAGTTCATCGCCCAGGCGCACCGCAAAGTGGGCGCGCCTGGTTCCTATTTCTGCATCGTGCTGTTTGGCGAGGCCAGTGCCTACCCCCATGGCGTTAGCTATGTGCAGACCCTCAAGCAGGGCGATGTGGTGCTGATTGACACGGGCTGCCAGGTCAAGGGCTATATTTCGGACATCACCCGCACCTACGTATTCGGCGAGATCAGCGAGCGCCAGCGCTTTGTGTGGAATGCCGAGAAGACCGCGCAGTTGGCGGCGTTTGAGGCGGCCAAACTGGGCGTGCCATGCGGCGATGTGGACCGCGCTGCGCGCGCTTCACTGGAAGCGAACGGCTTTGGTCCTGGCTACAAGTTACCCGGCCTGCCACACCGAACTGGCCATGGCATTGGCATGGACATCCATGAATGGCCTTACCTGGTGGGCAGCGACACGACGCCGCTGGACGTGGGCATGTGCTTCTCGAACGAGCCGATGATCTGCATTCCAGGTGAGTTTGGTGTGCGCCATGAGGACCATTTCTACATGACGGCGGCGGGACCGAAATGGTTTACCGAGCCGGCCTACTCGATCGAGCAGCCCTTCGGCCCGGACTAACAAAGGAAGGCTGCCGCGCTGCGGCGGTGGATCGTTCCCGTCAGGGCATTTCTGGCGTGTCGACAGTATGGAGCTGGATGGCACTGGTGCGCGCCATTTCCAGCGCCACCCGGCCAAGCACGCGTTCAAACAGGCCACCCGTACCGGTGGAGGCAACCAGCAGCCAACGCTGGTCGTCTTCGTGCACCATGCGTAGTTCCACTTCCTCGCCACTAAATTGCTGGCGCAGGTCCACTGAATAGCCCTCACCGCGCACGAACTCGGGCCAGTCCTTGAGCAGGCCGGCCAGGTCCGTCTCCTGCGTCCAGTGTGAAAAAATCAGCGCACGTGGCTTCATGCATCCGCCTTGAAGCCGGCCCGCGCGTAGCTGACAGTGAGGATTTCCCACTGGTGGCCATCGGGCTCATTCCAGTAGATGCTGTTACCTCCATAGGCCGTGCTGATTTGGTTGTCGACCGGCCCGCGCACATTGCTGCGGTAGGGGATGCCGGCGGCCTGGATGCGGCCAAGGATGGCATCAAAGTCTTCCTGCGAGACGCGGAAGCAGAAATGATAGATCTCGAACGCCTCGTTGGTGTCCATGAAATCGAGCGTCAGCCCATCGTTGACGAACACGGGCGCAAACGGACCAAGGGCCGTCGGTGCCCACGCCACGCCCAGCAAGTCGGCCAGCATCTTGGCTGACTCCACTTTATGCTTCGACGGCACGATGGCATGGTCCAGTTCTATCTTCATACTGCCTCCAGCTGCTTTTCCATGAAAACGCTCAAAGGGTCCGGCTGGTAGCTGCCGAACGGCGGGCGATAGGCGTAACCCAGTTTTTCGTACAGGCCCAGCGCCTCCGGCTGGTGGATGCCCGTCTCCAGGCGGGCCAGCGTGACGCCCTGGGTGCGCAGGTGCAGTTCCAACCTTTGCATGATCAGCTTGGACAGGCCTTTGCCGCGAAATGCTTCGGTGATGAAGACGCGCTTGATCTCGCCATAGCGGCCGTCGTTGTCCATGGTCTTGACGCCGCCGCAGGCGACCAGCTCGCCCTGGTGGCGTGCGCCGATAAAGTAGACGTTGGGCTGGCACAGCACTTCCGGCCCTTCCAGGTGGTTGCTTTCGGCCGGGTACAGGGTGCCCATATAGTCGTCCGACAGGTTGAGCAGGTGGCGCGCTTCGGGCAGGAAGGGATTGAGCGGGGCGATGGTGATGGCCAGGGGGCAGCGCGTCGCAACCCACTGGGACAGCACTTCGCCATCGTCAGCGGCGATATTGCCGACGCGGGCAAAGCCCAGCTTTGCTACCACCTTGCTGGAAGCGACATTGCCCGGGTTAACCTGGGCCAGTACCTGCTGCACTTCGTCGCTGGCGAAGGCATAAGCCAGCAGGGCCGACACGGCTGCCGTGGCCAGGCCCTCGCCACGGCAACTGGCAGCGACCGAGTAGCCGATTTCAACGACACCCTTGTGTGGCACGTCCTTGAATCCGCAGGTACCGACCACAGTCTGGTCGTGGGAGCGCACGATATAAAAGTTGCTACACCAGTGGTGTGATTTGCCACTGCTGAGCTGATCGAGGGCGCGCGCGACAACAATGGGGGGCGGCAGGGCGTCGGGGCCAGCGTTGCGCTGGGCCGAGGCCGGGGTTGACCCCGCAACCAGTTCGGCAAGCTCATACGCTGTAATGGGGAGCAAGGTCACGGTCATGCAAAACAGTGTAACAATTTCTCTGTGCGTTTTACAGTGCGCAAATCTTGGTCTAGTATCCAGTAATTACTTTCTCCAACGAAAGCTGCGCGCCATGGACGACCACTCTCTACTGCAACCAGAGCACCCTGAACGGACCGCCTCGTCCGTGGCAGACCAGTCGAGGGAGGCCGCCCTGCCTGGCTTGACGCAGCCTGATCCCGCGGCGCAGCAGCGACTGCCCGCCAGGTCATTGGCTGCTGCAGTGGCAAGCGCCGCAGCGCTGAGTGCCTGCGGCGGCGGTGGCGGTGGCGGCAGCACCGGCACCCCCGTCAATCCCGCACCGCCGGTGACGCCGGCGCCCACGCCTGCCCCCACCACCGCCCCCACTACCCCACCGCCGCCCGCCAACCCGACCGCCGTCCAGGCCTCGCGCTTCCTGGCCCAGGCGTCAATGGGCGCCACGCGCGAGCTGATCGCCCATGTGCAGGACGTGGGCTACGCGGCATGGATCGACGAGCAGATGGCCATGGCGGCGAGCACCAGCCGTTGGGACGCCATGGTCGCTGGCGGCTACAACGCCACTTCGTTCAAGAATTCCGAGTCCGGCATCGATGCGGCCGTGTGGCGCAAGCTGCTGTCCTCGCCGGACACGCTGCGCCAGCGCGTTACGCTTGCCCTGTCCGAAATCGTGGTGGCTTCGGTCGACGGCTTTGTCGGCAATGGCTGGCGTAACTTCTCCGCTGCCGCCTATATGGACCTGCTGGAAGCGAACGCCTTTGGCAATTACCGCACCCTGCTGCAGCAAGTCTCGCTCAGCCCGGCGATGGGCGAGTACCTGACCTACCGCGGTAATGTCAAAGCCAACCCCAGCACCGGCCAGCTGCCGGACGAGAACTATGCGCGCGAAGTGATGCAGCTGTTCTCCATCGGGCTGCTGCAGCTGAACCTGGACGGCACGCCCAAGATCGTCAACGGCGCGCCGGTGGAGACCTACAGCCTGGACGACATTTCCGGCCTGGCCCGCGTGTTCACGGGCTGGGACTATGACCTGGCCAAGAGCACCGACGCTGACGCCCCGGACTTCAAGCGCAAGCCGATGACCCAGGTCGCCAGCCGCTACGAGACCGGTGCCAAGACCTTCTTGGGCACCACCATTGCGGCCGGCGTGGACGCCGCCACGACCATGACGCAGGCGCTTGACGCCATTTTCGCCCACGATAATGTGGGCCCCTTCGTCAGTAAGCAGCTGATCCAGCGCCTGGTCACCAGCAACCCCAGCGGCCCCTATGTGGCGCGGGTGGCAGCGGTATTCAATAACAATGGCAGCGGCACCAAGGGCGACTTGAAAGCCGTCGTCAAAGCCATCCTGCTGGACGACGAGGCACGCAATGCGGCAGGGCTGACCAATCCCAACTTTGGCAAACAGCGCGAACCGCTGCTGCGCTTTGCCGCCTGGGCACGCGCCTTCAAGGTCACCTCCCCGTCCGACGCCTGGGCCATCGGCAACACGACAGACGCAGCAACCCGACTGGGCCAAAGCCCCTTGCGCTCACCGACGGTGTTTAACTTCTTCCGCCCCGGCTATGTACCGCCCAACAGCAGCGTTGGTACAGCGGGCCTGGTGGCGCCGGAATACCAGATTACCAATGAATCGACGGTGGTCGGCTACTTGAACTACATGCAGACCGTGATCAAGAGCGGCGTTGGCGACGTCAAGGCCGACTACACGAACCTGCTGACGATGACCGACAACAGCCAGCCCCTGATCGATGAACTGAACTTGGTCCTGGCCGCGGGCCAATTGTCTGCTGCTACCCAGACCCTGATGAAGACGGCACTCGACACGATGTCGGTGACGACTGACGCAGGCAAGCAGAACAAAGTGTATGCGGCGCTGATGCTGGTGTTGGCATCGCCCGAGTTCATCGTATTGAAATAAGGAGCAGGCCATGCATCATAAAGACGGAATGAATGCTTCGCGCCGCGCCTTCATGCAACGCGCTTCTTCCCTGTCGATCGCGGGCGTCGCGGCGCCATGGGCGCTGAACCTGGCGACGATTGGCGAAGCGGCAGCCGCTACGGCCACGGACTACAAGGCCCTGGTCTGCATCTTCCTGTACGGCGGCAACGACTATGGCAATACCCTGATCCCGTACGACCTGGCCGGCTATAACGCCTATCAGCAGCAGCGCCCTACCCTGGCGTATGTGCGCGACGCGGTGACAGCGACGGCGCTGAACCCGACCACGCCAGTGCTCGACTCTGGCGGCGTCGCCCACCAGTATGCGCTGGCGCCCAACCTGGCGCCGCTGCTGCCATTGTTCGATGCCGGCAAATTGGCCGTCATGCTCAATGTCGGCACCCTGGTGCAGCCCACTTCCAAGACCCAGTACACCAAGAAGTCCGTGCTGCTACCGCCCAAGCTGTTCTCCCACAATGACCAGCAATCGGTGTGGCAGTCGTCTTCCCCGGAAGGTGCCACGTCGGGTTGGGGCGGACGGATGGGCGACCTGTTTGAATCGAATAACGGCAATTCGACCTTCACCTGCGTGAACCTGTCCGGTAATGCCGTCTACTTGTCCGGCAAAACGGCGGTGCAGTACCAGATGTCGACTACCGGCCCCGTCGCCGCATCGGGTATCCGCAGCAACCTGTTCGGCTCCTCCGCCGCCACGTCGGCACTGCGCACCATGATTACGCAGCAGCGCAGCCACGTGCTGGAAAACGAATACAACCGGGTAACCAAGCGCTCGCTCGACGCCTACGACAGCCTGAGCGCCGCATTAACCGCAGCGCCGGCACTGCAGACAGCCTTCCCTGCCTCGAACACCCTGGCCGACCAGCTCAAGATGGTGGCGCGCGCCATTGCCGTTGGGCCCAGCCTGGGTTTGAAGCGCCAGGTATTTTTTGTGTCACTGGGCGGCTTTGATTTGCATGACGGGCTCTCGCTCGCCCATGCAGGCCTGATGACGCAGGTGTCTGGCGCCATGTCGGCCTTCTATAACGCAACGGTGGAGCTGGGTGTATCGGACAAGGTGACGTCCTTTACAGCGTCCGACTTCGGGCGCACCCTCACCGGCAACAACGACGGTTCCGATCACGGCTGGGGTGGCGTGCACTTCATGCTGGGCGGCGCCGTCAATGGCAAGAAGCTCTACGGCATTGCGCCGATCATCGCCAATAATGGGCCGGATGATGTGGGCCAGGGCCGCCTGCTACCAAGCACCTCGGTCGACCAGTATGCGGCAACGCTGGGCAAATGGTTTGGCGCCTCCGACAGCGAGCTGCTGACGGTGCTGCCCAACCTGGCCAACTACAACGCCAGCGCACGCACGCTGGGCTTTGTGTAAAGCCGGTTGGCGCGTGGGCACACAGTGCCCACCCTACGGACATGCCTCGTCCGGTTGGCGCGTGGGCACAAAGTGCCCACCCTACGGCAAATGCATTCGGTAGGGTGGGCACTCTGTGCCCACCGTTTGCTTAGGCCTTTTTCATTACCAAGGTCAAGATGTCGTAGCTGGCCACCAGCTCGTCGTTCTGGTTGGTGACCTGCACATCCCATGCCACCACACCCTGGCCGCGTCCCTGTTCATCGGTACGGTTACGGTCGACCTTGCGCTTGCAGGTCAGGCGGGCGCGGATCGTGTCGCCAATGGCCACTGGCGTAATGAAACGCAGGTTGTCCAGTCCATAGTTGGCCAGCACGGGTCCCGGCGCCGGTGAAACAAACAAGCCTGCCGCCGCTGACAGCACAAAGTAGCCGTGGGCGATGCGCTTGCCGAACTGTGTGTCCTTGGCGGCGATCTCGTCAAAATGCATATAGAAGTAGTCGCCCGACACGCCACCGAAGTTGACGATGTCCGCTTCGCTCACCGTACGGCGATGCGTCAGCAGGGAGTCGCCCATCTTCAGGTCTTCAAAATATTTGCGGAATGGATGGACTTCGCTTTCGTTGAAGGCCGCACCACGCACGTACTCTCCCGTAACAGCCGCCAGCATCGTTGGCGAACCTTGCACCGCGGCGCGCTGCAGGAAGTGGCGCACTGCGCGGATGCCGCCCAGTTCTTCGCCCCCGCCGGCGCGGCCAGGGCCGCCGTGTTTGAGCTGAGGCAGCGGCGAACCGTGGCCCGTCGAATCCACCGAAGACTCTTTGTCCAGGATATGCACGCGGCCATGCGAGGCCGCTGCCATTGGAACTGCATAGGCAGCAATCTTGGGATCCTTGGTCACCAGGGTGCTGACCAGGCTGCCCTTGCCGCGCGCCGCCAGCGCCAGTGCTTCGTCAATGTCCTTGTAGGTCATCATGGTGCTGACCGGGCCGAAGGCTTCGACATCGTGCACGGAATCGTTGCGCATCGCGTCGCGGCACAACAGCAGGGTCGGCGAGAAGAAGCAGCCATTGGCCACGCCTTCGCCCATGGGTTTGAAACCGTCCCGTTCGCCGAACACGATCTCATTGCCCTTAGCGAGCATCTCAACCCGCTCGGCCACGTCGCGCTGCTGGTCTTTGGAGGCCAGCGCCCCCATGCGCACACCCTCCACCGACGGATCGCCCACGGTGACCTTGGCCAGGCGCTCACGCAGGCGCGTGCCCACGGCATCGACGTACTGCTCCGGCACGATGATGCGGCGGATGGCCGTACATTTTTGGCCAGACTTGCCCGTCATCTCACGCGCCACTTCTTTGACGAAGAGGTCGAACTCGGCATCGTCCGGCGTCACGTCCGGTGCAAGGATGGCGCAGTTGAGCGAATCCGCCTCCGCCGTGAATGGAATCGACTGGTTCACCAGGTTGCGGTTGACGCGCAGCTTGGCCGCCGTATCGGCCGAGCCGGTAAAGGTGACAACATCGGCGCCGCCCAGGCGATCCAGCAGGTCGCCGGTGCTGCCGATCACGAGCTGCAGGCTTCCTTCTGGCAGCAGGCCGGATTCGTGCATCATGCGCACCAGGGCTTCTGTCAGGTAGCTCGTTGCGGTCGCCGGCTTGCCGATGCAAGGCATCGCCGCCAGGAAGCAGGGTGCGAATTTTTCGAGCAGACCCCAGATGGGGAAGTTAAACGCGTTAATGTGCACGGCCAAGCCGCCACGCGGCACCAGGATGTGGGTGCCGGCGAAACCACCGTTTTTACCCAGCATCATGGCCGGGCCTTCGTGCAGCACATTGGACGATGGCAGTTCGCGGCTGCCCATGCTGGCGTAGGCGAACAGGGTGCCTGCGCCGCCTTCGATGTCAACCCAGCTGTCAGCGCGGGTGGCGCCCGTCTGGTGCGAGATCTTGTACAGCTCTTCCTTGCGCTCCACCAGGTAGAGGGCCAGCGCTTTCAGGCGCGCGGCGCGCTGCTGGAAGTCCATCGCCATCAGGGCAGGCACGCCCTTCTTGCGCGCGTAGGTGACAGCTTCGTCGAAGTCGATCTTCTCGGCGTGGGTGTGGTAGATCAGGCTGTTATTAAGGGCGCTGTGCAGGGGCACGGCGGCATCCTGGCCAATCCAGCGGCCGCCAATCAAACTTTGCAGGGTTGCTACTGAGCTCATTCGGGTCTCCGATTATTTACTTTTTGGTTTGTGCACATCGTCGCCAAAATCGATGCGCTTGCGGTCTGGCTCTACCTCGGTCAAGGCCTCTACTTCGCGCATGCTTTGGTGCGAACGGATGGCCAGCTGCTGGTACTCGCTGGTGCCATAGCTTTTCCACTTGATTTCATCATCGCTCAGCGCACGCACCACCTTGGCGGGCGCCCCCATGACAAGGCTGCGAGCGGGGACTTCCATCTTGGCCTTGACGAAGCTCATCGCCGCAACAATGGATTCCGCGCCAATGACAGCGCCGTCCATGACGACAGCGTTCATGCCCACCATGGCATTGCGGCCGATACGGCAGCCGTGCAGTACGGCGCCATGGCCAATATGGCCGTCTTTCTCGACGACCGTCTCTGCACCGGCAAAGCCATGCATGACGCAGGTGTCTTGCAGGTTGGCGCCTTCTTCCAGGATCAAGCGGCCAAAGTCGCCACGCATGGATGCCAGCGGGCCGATATAGCAGCGCGGCCCGACAATGACGTCACCAATCAGGACGGCAGTTGGGTGCACGAAGGCGGTTGGATGAACCACCGGGCGCACACCGTCAATTTCGTAGACCTTAACCATTTAATGACCCTGTTGACCTAGCGTGACCATGGATCAGACCCGTTCGATAATCAGGGCAATCCCCTGGCCGACACCAATGCACATCGTGCACAGGGCGTAGCGACCGCCCGTGCGGTGCAGTTGGTTGACGGCCGTGATCACCAGGCGGGCACCGGATGCGCCCAGCGGATGGCCAATGGCGATGGCGCCGCCGTTCGGGTTGACATGCGCAGCATCGTCCGGCAGGCCCAGGTCGCGCGTGACGGCCAGGCCTTGCGCGGCAAACGCTTCATTGAGTTCAATGACGTCCATCTGGCCGATGGTCAGGCCCGTCTGCGCCAGCACCTTTTTGGTGGCGGGCGATGGACCAAAGCCCATAATGCGCGGCGCCAGGCCAGCGGTGGCCATGCCCAGCAAGCGGGCGCGCGGCTTCAGGCTGTATTTTTCGGCTGCGCTGGCGGAGGCCAGCAAAATGGCGCAAGCGCCGTCGTTCAGGCCAGAGGCGTTACCGGCGGTGACGGTGCCATCCGGCGTCACCACGCCTTTAAGCTTGGCCAGCATCTCCAGCGAGGTATCGGGACGTGGGTGCTCGTCCGTCGTCACCAGCTTAGGGTCGCCCTTCTTTTGCGGGATCGATACGGGAATCAGTTCTTCGGCGAAGAAACCGGCCGCATTGGCTGCGGCCCAGCGCTGCTGGCTGCGCAGCGCAAAGGCGTCCTGGTCGGCGCGGCTGACGCCGAATTCAACGGCCACGTTTTCGGCCGTCTCCGGCATCGTGTCAATGCCGTATTTGGCCTTCATCAGCGGATTGACGAAGCGCCAACCGAGCGTGGTGTCTTCCATTTTGGCTGCACGCGAGAAGGCACTATCCGCTTTGCCCATGACAAAGGGTGCACGGGTCATGCTCTCCACGCCGCCGGCGATAATCAGGCCCGCCTCGCCAGACTTGATAGCGCGCGCGCCAATGCCCACTGCATCCAGGCTGGAGCCGCACAGGCGGTTGATGGTGTTGGCTGGCACGTCCACTGGCAGGCCGGCCAGCAAGGCGGCCATGCGGCCGACATTGCGGTTGTCTTCCCCTGCCTGGTTGGCGCAACCGTAGTACAGGTCGTCGATGGCGGCCCAATCGACCTTGGCATTGCGCGCCATCAGCGCGGCGATCGGCAATGCGCCCAAGTCGTCAGCACGCACGCCAGACAAGGCGCCGCCATAGCGGCCAAACGGGGTGCGCACGGCGTCGCAGATAAAGGCGTCTTTGATGAATTCGCTCACTGTAGCTCCTTGATGATGTTCCTGGCCCCGCCAGGTATGCTTAGTCCTGCAAGATGTGGCCATTCACGCGCAGCGATTTGCCACGGAACAGGACCACGACGCGGCCTTCCTGATTGGTGACTTTGACGTCGTAGACGCCGCTCTTGCCGGACAGGGTTTGTTCAACTGCTTCGGCCGTCAGCACATCGCCTTCGCGGCCCGGTGCCAGGTATTCGATGGTGCAGCCAGAACCTACGGTGGCTTGATTGCGCGAATTGCAGGCAAAGGCAAACGCACTGTCGGCCAGTGCGAAGGTATAACCGCCATGGCAGGTCTGATGGCCATTGAGCATATCGGCACGGATTGCCATCGACATGCGCGCATAACCGGGCCGGATCTCGTCGAGCGTCATCCCCATGGCCTGGCTGGCGGGGTCGCGGTCAAACATGGCCTTGCCGGCGGCCTTGGCAAGCTGGTCTGGGTTCATGTGCTCGTGATGCACGCCCGCGTCCTTATGCATGGAAGCGCCCTCCACTGGCAAGCTTGCGGCGCAACAGCGGCGACACGCGGTAACGGTCTTCGCCGTATGCCGCAGCGAGGTTCGACAGCACGGTGACAACCTGCGCGATGCCGACGGAATCGGCCCAGGCCAGCGGGCCACGCGGGTAATTGACGCCCTTCTGCATCGCCGTGTCGACTGCGACGGCCGAGCAAACACCCTGGTTGACGGCATCGGCGGCTTCATTGGCCAACATGGCAACCGTGCGCATGACGACCATGCCAGGGACGTCATCGACCTGGCTGACGGCAAAGCCTGCCGCTTGCAGGACGCCGACGACGGCATGGAAAGCCGAAGCGCTGCATTGCTCGGCCTTGGCAACGGCTATGCGCGTTGCGCCGGCATAGTCGAGCACAAGGTCGAACAGCACGGTGTCGTCATGCTTGTTGTCGCGCGCACGCTGGGTGGCGCTGCGGCCATCAGTCAGGAACAGGGCGGCGCCATTGCAGTGGAAGGCCGGTGCTTCATGCTCGCCCAGGCCAGGCAGCGGCTTGCGGTGCGGGACCTTAATGCCATTAGCACGCAGGCGCAGCTCCAGCCCTTCGGTGACAGCGCCGCGCGTGCCAGGCTCCATGCTGATACTGATGGAATCCGGCTTTTTCTGCGGCGCACAGCTGACAGCTTCTGCCTTGGCGGCGTTCTCGCCATACTGGTAGAAGCCTCGCCCAGATTTGCGACCGAGGAAGCCGGCATTGACCATTTCCTGCTGCAACACAGACGGTGTAAAGCGTGGGTCGCCAAAGTAGGCGTGGAAGACGGACTGGGTGACGGAGAAGTTAACATCATGGCCGATCAGGTCCATCAGCTCAAACGGTCCCATGCGGAAACCGCCGCCTTCGCGCATGATGGCATCAAGCGTCGCCGGGTCGCTGGCTTGTTCGAGCAGCAGGCGCAGGCCTTCCGCATAGAAGGGGCGCGCCACCCGATTGACGATGAAGCCAGGCGTCGATTTGGCGTGCACGGGATGCTTGCCCCAGGCTTCGGCGGTGGCGTAGACGGTATCGGCGACACCCTGCTCGGTCGCCAGGCCGCTGATCACCTCAACCAGTGCCATCAAGGGAACCGGATTAAAGAAGTGCATGCCAACCAGGCGCTGCGGGCGGCGCAACTGGGCCGCAATGGCAGTGACAGAAATGGACGAGGTATTGGTCGCAAGGATGCAGTCTTCGCTGACGATCGCTTCCAGGTCAGCAAACAGCTGGCGTTTGACGTCAAGGTTTTCGACGATGGCTTCGACGACGATGGCGCAGCCCGCCATGTCCTGCAGGCTCGACGCAGGCTTGATGCGGGCGCGGGCGTTGTCTGCATCCGCGCCGCTCATGCGGCCCTTTTCAACTAGCTTGTCATAGGCCTTGCTGATGTCGGCCAAGGCCTTGTCGACAGCTTCTGCGCGAGTATCAAACAGGCGCACCGCATACCCGGAGCTGGCCGCCACTTGGGCAATACCCGAGCCCATCGCGCCGCTGCCGATCACGCCAACCACGCTGTCTTTTGCCAGTGCTTTCACGCTTATTCTCCTTTGAATTGCGGCGTCCGTTTTTCCATAAAGGCGTTGACGCCTTCGCGGTAGTCATGGCTGTAGCCCAGTTCGCGCATCATCTCGCCTTCGAGTTTGAGCTGTTCGGGCAAGGTGTTGGCGTAGCTCGCTTGCAGGGCGCGCTTGGTGAAAGCCAGGCCCTTGGTGGGCGCCTGCGCAAAGTGAGCTGCCATCGACAGCGCTTCCTTCATCAGGTCTTCATCCGGCACGCACTTCCAGATCAGGCCCCATTGCTCGGCGCGTTCGGCCGTCAGCTTTTCACCCAGCATGGCCAGTCCGGTAGCGCGGGCATGGCCGATCAGGCGCGGCAAGTGCCAGGTGCCGCCCGTGTCCGGGATCAGGCCCAGTTTGCAAAACACTTCCACGAAGCTGGCCGATTTGGCAGCCAGGACGATATCGCAGGCCAGTGCCAGGTTCGCACCAGCGCCAGCCGCGACACCATTGACGGCGCAAATGACGGGCATGGGCAGCGAGCGCAGGCTCAGGACGAGCGGCGCGTAAAATTTTTCAACGGAGTCGCCCAGGTCGACGCCCTTGGCGCCCGGCTCGACTGCGCGGTCAGACAGGTCCTGGCCGGCACAGAAGCCACGGCCTGCGCCAGTCAGCACCAGCACGCGTACAGATTTATCAGCCTGGATGGATTCAATAGCAGCCCTCACTTCAAGGTGCATGGCTTGGGTGAAGCTATTGAGCTTGTCAGGACGATTCAGCGTCAACTGCGCAATGCCATCTTTAATCTCAAACAGGATATTTTCAAAACCCATCGTCTCTCCTTGGTGTCTTTGGTAGGGTGGGTAAGTTCCTTACCCACCGGTGGGTAGGCAAGCCTACCCACCCTACGTTTATTCTGCTGAATCGAAGTCGACCACAACCTTGTCACTCACAGGGAAGCTCTGGCAAGACAGGGCAAAGCCGCGCGCGATCTCGTAGTCTTCCAGCGCGTAGTTCACGTCCATCTCTACTTTGCCATCGAGGACCTTGCAGCGGCAGGTTGAGCACACGCCGCCTTTGCAGGAGTAGCGCATGTCGATGCCAGCGCGCAGGCCCGCGTCGAGGATGGACTCCTTGTCCTTGTCCATCGTGAAGGTAGTGTGGTTGCCATCCATGATGACGGTCACTTCCGTTTCATGTTTGACCTCTGCGCCTAGGGCACGCGGCTTGTGCTGGTGCTTGGGGATGCTGGCCGCGAACAGTTCTACTTTGATCGACGCTTTGGGCATTCCCGCTTCCTGCAGTGCTTCGGAAACGCCATGCATCATGTCTTCAGGGCCGCAGATAAAGGCCACATCGATATCGGACAGCGTGATCCAGTGCTGGATAAACTGGGCGGCCTTTTCTTTGGTGATGCGGCCGTTGAACAGCTCAATGTCCTGCTGCTCGCGGCTCATTACATAGGCCAGCTTCAGCCGGTCCAAGTAGACGTCCTTCAGGTCACCCAATTCATTCTTGAAGATGACGGATGAAGAGGCCCGGTTCCCGTAGAACAGGGTAAAGCGGCTATTCGGCTCAGATTCCAGCGTTGTCTTAATGATCGACAGCATCGGCGTGATGCCGCTGCCGGAGGCGAAGGCCAGGTAGTGCTTGCTGTGACCGGCGTCGAGGGGCACATTGAAGTGGCCCATCGGCGGCATCACGTCCAGCACGTCGCCAGCCTTGAGCGACTCATTGGCCCAACTGGAGAACAGGCCGCCCTGGGTTCGCTTGATGGCCACGCGCAGCGATGCGTCTTTGACGGAGGAGCAGATGGAGTAAGAGCGGCGCACGTCTTCGTCGCCGATCTTGGTGCGCAGGGTCAGGTGCTGGCCTTGCTGGTACTGGAAGCTGTCCTTCAGTTCGGGTGGCACGGCGAAGGTGACGACGATGGCATCGCGCGTTTCCTGGTGCACCTTGGCGACGGACAGTGGGTAGAATTTGCTCATGGGATGCCTTGGATTAGTGGCACTTGAAATAGTCAAAGGGTTCGTGGCAAGCCACGCATTTGTACAGGGCTTTGCAAGGCGTGGAGCCGAACTGGCTGGTCAGCTGCGTATTGGTTGAACCGCAATTGGGGCATGCCACCGTCAATTCAGGCAGGGCATGGTGCTTGACGCCTTTGGACAGGCCGCTGATGTCAATCACCTGCTGTGCCGGCGGCGCGATGCCATAGCCTTTGAGTTTGGCTTTGCCCGTTTCGCTCATCCAGTCGGTGGTCCAGGCGGGCGACAGCTGGTTCACCAGGCGTACATGCGCGACGCCGCGCGCTTGAAGGGCTTGTGTGACCGATTCGGCAATCACCAGCATTGCCGGGCAGCCGGAATAGGTCGGCGTGATGGTCACCACGCATTCATCCCCTTCCCAGGCCACGGCCCGCACGATGCCAAGGTCCACCACGGAGATCACGGGAATTTCGGGATCAGCCACCTCGTTCAACCAGGCCCACACCTGCTCGACGCTCGCATGCACGTGCTGGTCCACGGCGTTTTGCTGGTGCTGGTCCATGTTGAACATGCTTCCGTGCTGGCCGCTGCGCAGCATTACCACTCGGCGCCGGGATAGGCGCGCTGCAGGAACTGCATCTCCGCCAACAAGTAGCCCAGGTGTTCGGTGTGCGTGCCGACCTTGCCGCCTTTTTGCATCCAGGCGTCGGGCGCCGGCATGGCCAGCGTGGCTTCGGCCAGGATCTCGCCCACGTGCTCAAGGAAGGAGGCATACAGGCCCTCGAAGGCCGGTGCCACGCCCTGCTCCACCATGGCCATATCAACGGCGTCGTATTTGAACATCTCACCCGTGTAAGGCCACAAGTAATTGACGGCCTTCTGCATCTTCGCATGGCTCTCATCGGTGCCATCGCCAAGGCGCACCACCAGGTCGCCGGAGCGGCGCAGGTGGTAAGTCACTTCCTTGATCGACTTCTCGGCGATTTCGGCCACGCGCGGGTCGGTCGAGTTGGCCAGGCCCTGCATCAGGAAGTAGTGCCAGGTATCGAAGTAGAACTGGCGCACGATGGTGTCGGCGTAGTTCCCGTTCGGCAGTTCGGTGAGCAGGCAGTTGCGGAAGTCATGCGCGTCGCGCAGGTAGGCCAGCGCATCTTCGTCGCGGCCCTTGCCTTCCAGTTCGCCTGCGTAGCTCAGCCACATGCGGGTCTGGCCCAGCAGGTCCAGCGCCACATTGGTCAGGGCCATGTCTTCTTCGAGCGCCGGGCCTTTGCCGCACAGTTCAGAGAGGCGCTGCGACAGGATCAATGCATTGTCGCCCTGGCGCAGCAGGTAGGTAATCTTGTGGTCCATGGCGCTTACAGGTTCTTCACTTCTTCCGGCATTGGGAAGAAGGTCGGGTGGCGGTAGACTTTGCTGTTGGACGGCTCGAACAGGGCCGTCTTGTCACCCGGGCTGGAGGCGACGATGTCGGTCGCGCGCACCACCCAGATCGAGACGCCTTCGTTACGGCGCGTGTACACATCGCGCGCATTGTTGACTGCCATTTCAGCGTCAGGAGCGTGCAAGCTACCTACGTGCTTATGTGCCAAGCCATGTTGGCTACGGATGAAAACTTCCCACAGAGGCCATTCTTTGCTCATTACTCTCTCCAAAATCTAGGTCGTGGCGCGCCTTATCCAATACTGGCGGGCGCCGCTTGCCGAATTCTTACGCTGCCTTTTTTGCAGCCTTCTTGTCCGCATAGGCCACCAGCGCATCGCGGAACCACTGGCCGCGCTCCCATGCGTCCACACGGGTCTGCAGGCGCTCTTTATTGCAGGGGCCATTGCCCTTGAGGACCTGCTGGAATTCGGTCCAGTCGATCTCACCGAATTCATAGTGGCCCGTCGCTTCGTTGAACTTGAGGGCAGGGTCAGGAATGGTCAGGCCGAGGAATTCTGCTTGCGGCACCGTCTGGTCCACCATGCGCTGGCGCAGTTCGTCGTTGGAAAACAGCTTGATGCGCCACTGTGCCGACTGGGCGCTATTGACCGACTCCGCATCCGAAGGGCCGAACATCATCAAGGACGGCCACCACCAGCGGTTCAGCGCATCCTGCGCCATCGCCTTTTGTGCGGGTGTGCCTTTGGCCAGGCTCATCATGATGTCGTAGCCCTGGCGCGCATGGAAGGACTCTTCCTTGCAAACGCGGATCATCGCGCGCGCATATGGGCCATACGAGCAGCGGCACAGGGGAATCTGGTTGATGATGGCCGAACCGTCGACCAGCCAGCCGATGGCGCCCATATCGGCCCACGACAGCGTGGGGTAATTGAAGATGCTGGAATACTTGGCCTTGCCCGAATGGAGGGCGGCGAGCAGCTCATCGCGCGACACGCCCAGGGTCTCGGCGGCGCTGTACAAATACAAGCCATGGCCCGCCTCGTCCTGGATCTTGGCCAGCAGGATGGACTTGCGCTTCAGGGTCGGCGCGCGCGTGACCCAGTTGCCTTCGGGGAGCTGGCCAACGATCTCGGAGTGGGCATGCTGGGAAATCTGGCGCACCAGAGTCTTGCGGTAGGCCTCGGGCATCCAGTCCTTGGCCTCGATCTTGACGCCGGCGTCAATGCGGGCCTGGAACTCGCGCTCCTGCTCGTCCATGTCGGCTTCGGTGCGGACGTTTTTCAGTCCCGTTTCTACCAATTGTGCGTACATGCTGCTCTCCCGGGTTTTGGTGCTAGCCGACTATGATACGATACACCTTTTTAAAAGTACACGCATATTTAGAATCATATCAAAAATGCGTATCTTATTAGTTTCAATTAGAAATAAATGCTGCGCCGATCAAGAGCCAAAGTAAACTCTTGCTTTGCCCGAATAACGCCGACCACCCAACCATGAAACCAGCCACCAGCAGCGCCTGGGTTGCCCAATTCCTCGCCCTTGAACCGCCGCGCTCCAAGTCGCTGGTGATGACCTTGTTTGGCGACGCCATTGCCCCCCACGGCGGCACCATCTGGCTGGGCAGCCTGATCGAACTGGCAGCGCCCTTCGGCATCAATGACCGCCTGCTGCGCACCAGCGTCTACCGGCTGGCCCAGGAAGGCTGGGTAACGGCCAACCGTGACGGACGCCGCAGCGCCTACAGCATCCTGCCGCAGGCCCTGCCCCGTTTTGAACGCGCTTACCGCCGCATTTACGCGCCACTGGAACTGCACTGGGATGGCAAATGGACGCTGGTGGTGTCGGGCAGCGGCAGCATCGACGCACCGACCCGCACGGCCCTGCGCAAGGAGCTGCTGTGGGCAGGCTATGCCCTGATCCCGCCGGCCACCTATGCCCACCCGGCTGGTGATTGCGCCCTGCTCGACGAGATCATTGAACGCAGCGGGGCCAGCGGCAAAGTGTTTACCTGCGCGGCCACCGACCTGGGCCAGGCAGCGAGCCGCCCCCTGCATGATTTGATTGATGACAGCTGGGACCTGTCCGGCGTGGCGCATGGTTACGAAGGCTTCGTCACTACCTTCACGCCTTTGCTGGAGATGCTGCGCAAGGAAGGCGCGCCTTCGCCCGAACAGGCCTTTGTGATCCGCACGCTGGCCATCCACGCCTACCGCCGGGTGCAGCTGCACGACCCACAGCTGCCGCTGGAACTGCTGCCCGCTTCGTGGCCAGCGCCCAGGGCCTATGCGCTGGCGGCGGACCTGTACCGCGCAACCTATGCCGCTGCCGAAACCCATATCGTGGCAACGATGCGGCGCGAAGACGAGCAGGCCCCGCTCGCCGACCCCTTATTCTTTGGCCGCTTTGGCGGCCTCGGCGATGAGCTGCTGCTCCATCACGGCATAAGCCGGTGACTGGCGGATCTGGCCAATGGCGCGCCATAGGGCTTCTGCCAGTCCCGGGTTCTTGGCAATAAAGCGCTGGCTAATGCCAAGGAAATAGGGTGCTTCCGAAAAAGATGCGGGCAACATCTCGATCGCTTTGCCGAATTCCGCTTGGGACAGAAGTCGCTTGCCGTCCGTTTCCATGGCGATCACCAGGTCACCACGACCGGCCATCAGCTTGCGTAAATTGGCTTCGGTCGATTTGCCATTGTCGTCAAAGTTCACCTTCATGGCTTTGAGCTTGTCGACCACCAGGACCGCGCCAAAGGTCGCCAGGACAGGCATTGACTGGCCGCTGAAGCGCTGGCCATCCCACTGTACCTTTCCCGATTTGAGGCGAAATACCCGGTTGCGCAAGACGGCTACCGCGCGCGCAGGGTCCACTTCTCCGTTTTTCGCCACCGGGTAGCCGAGGAAAGGTAAGGAGTCCGGCAAGTAGGGAGCGTAAGGAAATGCGTCCACATGGCCAGCTTTAAGATTTTCGACGCAGCGCCCCAGCGGAGCGGGTGCCACTGCCAGCTCCACGCCAACCTCGGCCGCCGCCATCTTAACCAGCATGCCGACCGTGCCACCCAGGTCCGGCGTCATGATCGGCAAATGGACCATTTGGTCGACACAGACGCGCAGCGTGACTGCACTGGCTGGCAAGGCCAGGCTAGCTAAACAGAGCAGGCAAACGAGCGCACGGCGCAAGGGCATTCCTCCTACTGGTCTAACCTTCCGGCATCTTGGCATACTGGTCCAGCAAGTCCTTGCTGGCGTTCTGGTATTGCGGCGTGTTCTTGATGCGGCCAATGGCATTCCATAGCTGCTCGGCGACGCCGGGATGCTCGGCAACAAACTGCTTGGAAATGGCCAGGAAATACGGCACATCGGCAAAGGGTTGCGGCAATACTTCGATCTTCCCCTTAAATTGTGGTTGGGACAAGAGCGCGCGCGCATCGCTTTCCCAAGCCACGGCAATATCGGCGCGGCCGGCCAGCAGTTTGGAAAAATTCTCGCCCACCCCCTTGCCCTTGTCGTCAAACGGCACCTGCATGGCGCCCAGGCGCTGGACCACCATGGACGAGCCAAACACGATCAGCACCGGCGTGCCCAGGTGGCTGAAGCGTTTGCCGTCCCAGTCCACTTTGCTGCCCTTGCGGCGGAATACCATGGTGCGGCCGTTCATGACGGCGCGGCTGGCGTCCGGCGTGCCCTGGGCCATGGGGAAGGCCAGGAAATCCGTTAGTTCGCTCGCATAGGGGGTGGTGGGGAAGCCGGCCGCGCGGTTGGCCCGGATCTCTTCGCGGCAGCGCGTCACGGGCACGGAGTAGCCGGCAATGTCCAGGCCGATTTCTGCCGCAGCCATCTTGATCAGCAGGCCAACCGTGCCGCCGCCTTCGGGCGTCAGGTGGGGCAAATGGGGACGGGTGTCAAAGCAGACCCGCAAGGTTGCTGCCGAGCACACCATCGGCAACGACAGAAGCAGCAACATGCACCAGCGACCAGCGATCATCCCCATCCTCCGTGTCAGGGATTCTACGCTGTTCCTTTTGACAATGCTCTAGGGCATCGGGCCAATACCAGGAAGTACTTGCCACAAAACTAATAGTCGTAGCTCATCGCATGGAGTGGGTTGGCAGCCGGATTGCGGATGGAGGCAATGGACAAGTCCACATCCAGGTCCGGCCAGTACAGGCGGGTCGAGCTGGCGCACTGGACCCGACAAATCTGGGCCACGGTGGCGTGCTCAAACCAGGGGAATTCCACAAAGGGCAGGTACAGTTCTTCGTCCTGGACTTGCAGCCAGAAGCCCAGCGGGGACAAGGTGGTGACGGCAACGGTAGAGAGGCAGATGTCAGGCATGGGGAGCGGATGCAGCGGGCAAGGTGAGGGATTTGGACCAGCAGCCAAGGTAACAAGCGTGTGCATTTTCGCCTTGATCCAACGCAGACCTCGCTTAAAGCAGGCCGCCAAATTCTGCATCCCCGTCGCTGACGCGGTAAAATATTGTTCTTACGCATACTAATTCGACAGGTTACCCACTATGTCCATCAAGATCAGCAGCCAGTTCGATGCTGGCGCCATCGAGATTGTCAGCGCCACCAGCGCCGGCCAGATCGACCTGAACATTCGCAAAGATTCTGCCGCCGATATCACGCAATGGTTCTATTTCCGCCTGCAGGGCGCCCAGGACCAGGCCTGCACGATCCGCTTCCTCAATGCCGCTGACACTGCCTACCCACAGGGCTGGGTCGACTACCAGGCCGTGGCCAGCTATGACCGCGTCAACTGGTTCCGTGTGCCGACCAGCTTCGACGGCAAGGTCATGACGATCCACCACATCCCACAGGAAGACAGCGTCTACTACGCCTACTTCGAGCCCTATCCATGGGACCGCCACCTGGACCTGCTGGCCAATGCGGCCCAGTCCGAGCACGTGCGCCTGCTCGACCTGGGTTCGACCATTGAAGGCCGCGACATGAATGTACTGGTCGTCGGCAACCCGCAAGCGAAGAAAAAAGTATGGGTCATCGCGCGCCAGCACCCCGGCGAAACGATGGCCGAATGGTTTGTTGAAGGCATGCTCGACGCCCTGCTCGACCCGGCCAACCCGTTTGCGCGCCAGCTGCTGAAGGAGTCGGTGTTCTACGTGGTTCCGAACATGAACCCGGACGGTTCCGTGCATGGCAACCTGCGCACCAATGCGGCAGGCGCCAACCTGAACCGCGAATGGGTCAAGCCATCGATGGAACGCAGCCCGGAAGTCTTCCTCGTCAAGAACAAGATGCTCGAAACCGGTGTCGACCTGTGCCTGGACGTGCACGGCGACGAGGGCCTGCCTTATGTGTTCGTGGCCGGCAGCGAGTCCCTGCCCGGCTTTACGCCAGCGCAGGCGGCGGCGCAGAAGAAGTTTTCGGACGACTTCATGGTGGCCAGCCCCGACTTCCAGGACAAATTCGGCTACCCCGCTGCACCATACACCGACGAAGTGCTGTCCATGGGTTCGCCCAACGTCACCCACACCTTCGGCTGCCTGTCGCTGACGCTGGAACTGCCGTTCAAGGACAATGCCAATGACCCGGACCCGCATGTGGGCTGGAACGGCGCCCGCAGTGCCCGCCTGGGCGAAGCAGTGCTGCAGCC
>JACXTT010000488.1_pt1 | contig 67208 bp, 53 predicted proteins | sample 9270951 | NCBI WGS metagenome assembly JACXTT01 (sample SAMN15532306, study PRJNA645909) | rock metagenome | isolation source: weathered quartz diorite | place: Puerto Rico | collected 2017-06-21 | reverse complement strand
GAACAGGTGGTTACTTCGGGCTACTCGCTTTTTCCAACGGGTATTCCATTTGGCAAAATAACAAACCTGCATGCCAAAGGCGGCGGATTACTGCTTAATGTGGATGTAACTCTTGCCGTTGACTTTAGCAAACTGGAGTACGTATACGTGGTAAATAACAAATTTGCACCTGAGCAAACTGGATTGGAGGCCGGGCAAAAGAAAAATGAGTAGAACTATTTTAGTCAATACCATACGGTTCCTGGTACTGGTTTTTATGCAGGTTTTTTTGTTAAAGAATATCACTTTTTATAACCTGTCTACCCCGTATCTGTATATCTTGTTTATTTTGCTGCTTCCGTTTGAAGTGCCAAATATATTACTGTTCGTACTGTCGTTTTTATTAGGATTAACCATTGATGCTTTTTACGATACACCCGGTTTGCACGCGGCCGCCTGTGTAGTACTAGCCCTGGTGCGTATCCTGTTTATCAGTATCACTGTACAAAAAGACGGGTTTGATAATGAACCCGAACCTACCTTAAGTATTATGGGATTCCGGTGGTTTTTTACCTATGCCCTGGTGCTTACCCTCTTTCATCATTTCTTTCTGCTGAATTTAGAGGTTTTTAGTTTTTCTGAAATACAATATACACTAAGTCGTGTTGTATTGAGTTCAATATTTACTGTATTTTTAATGCTTATTTCAGGATTACTATTTTTCAGAAGGAAAGAACGTAAATGAACAAGTTTTTTGAGCGTCGCTACGTTATAACAGGCATTTTTTTGGTAATTATGATCACACTTTTGGGTAGGCTTTACTATATCCAGATAGTTGATGACCGTTATACCGTATATGCCAATAGTAACGTAAGGCGTGTACAGATCCAGTACCCATCACGTGGCCCTATACTTGACCGTAATGGTAAAATACTGGTTCAGAATGTACCCATTTATGACATCACGGTTAATCCAAAAGAGGTGAAACCTTTTGATACGCTGGAGTTTTGTAAATTAATAGGTATTGATAAAGAAGGCTTTGACAAACGTATGATCAAAGCTATCAAATACTCTCCCAATAAAGAGTCGATATTTGAAAAGCAGCTTCCTTTTGAGCTGTATGCATCCTTTCAGGAAAGACTACCCGAGTTTCCTGGTTTTTATGTGCAGCCACGTACCGTCCGAACTTACCCAGATTCAACCGCCGCACAGTTTTTAGGTTTCATTGGTGAAGTGCAGGATCGTGATATTAAGCGCTCAAACGGCTATTATCGCCAGGGTGATTATATTGGTGTTACCGGTGTCGAGAAGTCCTATGAACTAACTTTGCGGGGACAACGGGGGGTAAAAATACAAATGGTTGATTCGCGCGGCGTACCAAAAGGTTCTTTTGCCAATGGCGCCTTTGATACTTTGGCCCATCCCGGCGAACGGCTTACTTCATCATTGGATATCAACCTGCAAAAACTGGGTGAAAAGCTGATGAAAAATAAATTGGGCAGTATTGTAGCCATTGAACCATCAAGTGGTGAAATACTGTGTTACGTGAGTAGTCCTACGTATGATCCAAACCTGATGGTGGGTCGTGAGCGTGGTAACAATGCTGCCAAATTATACGATGATCCGTATAATCCGTTTTTTATTCGCCCTATACAGGCCTATTATCCGCCAGGATCGTCATTTAAGCCCTTAAGCGCACTTATCGCGATACAGGAGGGGGTAATTACGCCCGAAACTATATATTACTGCCCTGGATACTATGTAGCCGGAAACCGGAGAGTACCTTGTTTTCACCATGAAGTACATGGCGCGGTTAACCTGGCCAAGGCTGTAGCTGAGTCATGTAACGGCTATTTTGATATGGTTTTTGAGAAACTGATCAATCGCAATGGTGCTAAAAAAACCGACACATCATTTAATTACTGGAGAAATAATGTGGCCAAGTTTGGTTTAGGTTCAAGATTAGGTTTGGATATGCCAGGCGAGGGTAGAGGTAATCTGCCTAAAGCATCCTATTACGATAAGGTGTATCATAAGGGTGGCTGGCGTTCAAGTACAGTTATTTCATTAGGTATAGGGCAAGGCGAGTTATTAGCTACCCCTTTGCAATTAGCCAACATTGAGGCTACAATCGCAAACCGTGGTTTCTATTATAAGCCCCATTTGATAAAAGCTATTGGCGACAAACAAGTGATTAAGCATGAGTACACTTTGAGAAACTATGTAGGTGTCGACTCGCAATATTTTAAACCAGTTATAGATGGTATGGAAAGTGTTGTGGAGTATGGCACAGCAAGGGCGTCAAAAATACCTGGCATTATAATGTGTGGTAAAACCGGTACTGCTCAAAAAGCAGTAGGTATTGATAACTCTGTATTTGTTGCTTTTGCGCCGCGTGAAAATCCTAAGATAGCCATAGCCGTGGTGGTTGAGGATGCGGGGCAGGGTGGTACCTGGGCGGCGCCTATCGCCAGTTTTATTGTGGAGCAATATTTAAAGAAATCGATATCGCAACGACCGTCGGGCATTACGCCAGATTATTATATCAACAAAAACCTTTTACCCGATCTGAACACTTCTATGCAGAACAGGTTAAAAGAACGTAGAAGAGATAGTATCCGTGCTGTGCGGGCCGACTCGATCAGAAAGGTGAAAGCTGATTCGATAAAGAAGGCGGCCCAGCTCAAAACGGCCAGCAATAATAAAAAAGGCACCTTAATTGGTCTTTTAACGGGTAGGGGGACTGGTAAATAATATGAGTGTAAATAACCAGCGCAGCTTTTTTTTCAATGTAGATTGGCTAACCGTATTTTTATACCTGGCCCTGTGTACTATTGGCTGGTTTAATATTCATGCTGCTGTATTTGATGAAAAGCATCCGAGCATTATCGATGCTTCAACCAATTACGGTAAGCAGTTTATCTATATCAACGTATCAATTGTAGTAGCCATTGTTATATTGTTGCTGGAGAGCCGGTTTTTAACTGCGCTGGCACCAGCATTTTATGGCATAACGGTACTATTGCTCATATTGGTATTGGTAGTGGGCCGAAACGTGGGTGGTAACCAGGCCTGGATAAATATGGGTGGTGGTTTTCGGCTGCAACCCTCGGAGTTTGCCAAGTTTTCAACGTGTTTACTGCTGGCCCGTTATCTGAGTTCGGTTAATATAAAGGTTACCGAACTGAAATCTTTTCTGATAGCTGCCGCTATTATCGGTTTCCCCATGTTGCTGATCATGTTGCAACCCGATACTGGCTCAACCCTGGTTTTCTGTTCTCTTGTTTTTGTGCTTTATCGGGAGGGCTTGTCTCCATACTTTTTGGTGATCAGCGGTTTACTTATTGTGCTCTTTGTGGTTTCGCTTTTGTACAATCCGCTGTATGTTATTCTGACATTGGTTATAATAACCGCTCTCATCATATTCTTATTCAGGAAACACCGCCAGCTTATTTTTACCATGCTTGTTGGATTGGCTATATCGGTTACCTTTATTTTTTCAGTAAAATTTATTTACTCCCACGTTTTAAAACCACACCAAACGGAGCGTATCAATATATTACTGGGCATCACTACCGATTTAAGAGGGAAGGGATACAATGTAAACCAGTCAAAAATAGCCATAGGCTCGGGTAAGTTATGGGGTAAGGGTTATTTGCATGGTACACAAACCAAATATTCCTTTGTGCCAGCACAAAGTACCGACTTTATTTTTTGTACTATAGGTGAGGAGTGGGGTTTTGCAGGGTCGGTTGTTGTTATAGGTCTTTACCTGTTTTTAATATTGCGGGTGATTTACTTGGCCGAGCGACAGCGATCGCCATTCTCTCGCATATATGGTTATGGGGTAGCATCGGTATTGTTTTTTCACGTGGTTATCAACATTGGCATGACCATTGGGATAGTGCCGGTAATTGGTATACCATTGCCATTTATAAGCTATGGAGGCTCCTCTTTGCTTAGCTTTACTATACTCCTTTTTATCCTTGTTAAGCTCGATTCTAACCGCATGGGGATCGTTTAATTTACAGGGGAATCTTAGGTTAACGCCTTGATTATGTATCATGTATGTTTTAACTTATTAAAACATTGTTACATTAATATTAATTTATTAAATAATAATATGGCTGATATTAGTTACAGAATGGTTAAATATTTATGTATCTAATAATTAAATAATTAATCTGCTAATTAAATAATTGACTCAGTAACAATTGTCTTAATTATAGATTACTTTTCTTAAAAATTCCTTCTCAATCCCATAGTTTAGCATTTATCTATTAAATAGGCGCCTGAAATTGATGTCAGAACTGTTGTATAGTAAAATGAATGAATTGAATATGATTGCTTAAAAGCATGTTTTTAGTCTAAAAAGCCGTTTTTTATAGTGTTTTACCCCGTTTTTAGGCCTTTTTTTCTTTCCCAGGCAATGCCGGCAAACGAGCTCGTACTTAAGTATTTATTGTTATATATTATATTTGTTTTAAGCGTTTGGCCAAACGGAGGCGTATCCTGAAAAGCCTTTAACAGAGTAGGGGAACAAAACAATAAGTAACACTATTATGAAAAATTTAGAATTAAAAGAACTTGGTGTTCAAGAAATGAACACTACAGAAATGACTAATGTTAACGGTGGTGGTCCTTTAAGCGATCTGCTTGGTAACACTTTGGCTGTAGTTTTAGGAGCTGCTTACATTTTGGTAAATAACACAGTTCAGTTTGCTGGTTATACTGTAAATTCTCTTTTAAATTTCATTAAAAGCTAATTTATTTTATTTAACTATTTCCCAAAAACAACTTTGCAATCGGTGTTTACTGTAAAGAAAACAATCAATACAGTTTATTTCAACGATTGCAATTCTAATTAATTGGGCTGTGCCATTATGTATATAACGGTGGGCCAACCGGGCGAATCCTGAAAAGCCTTAACAGAGTAAGGGATTATTGAACAAAAAATACTATTATGAAAAATTTAGAATTGAAAGAACTTGGTGTTCAAGAAATGAATGCTACTGAAATGACTAATGTTAATGGTGGTTTATTAGGTATCAGCCTTGATCTTAGCGGTCTTTTAGCTCAAGTTAACAAAACACTGACTGAAGTTGTAGCTTTTGTTGGTGCTCAAGTAAGCATCCTTGGTGCTGCTCTTAAAGCATTATAATAAAAGCTTGTTAAATAGCCGTTGCCCTGATTGGGTTAACGGCTATTTACTTCCATCGCACCGAACAAATCCTATTCCTCAAATTCACATAAATGGCGTACCCCGAAAAGCCATTAACAGAGTAGGGAAATTTTTTAAAACTACCCTTATGAAAAATTTAGAGTTAAAAGAACTTGGTGTTCAGGAAATGAATGTTACCGAAATGGCCAATGTAAATGGCGGCAGTGTAATTGGAGGTATCATCAATGCTATTCAGGCACTTGTAGATGGTCTTCAGAAAAATGTAAATCTTGATGGAATCATTCAGGACTTTAAAACCTTTTTTACTACTCTTAAAGGTTTGCTACACCCGTAAGCTAAGACTATCCCTGAAATTTATATAAATGGCGAACCCTGAAAAGCCTTAATAGAGTAAGGACAAATATTTAAGACTACAATTATGAAAAATATAGAATTAAAAGAACTGGGTGTTCAGGAATTGAATACTGCTGAAATGACTATAGTTAATGGTGGCGCTATTTTGGGTGGTGTTGCTGCTCTTGTAGATAACCTCGCTATTATTTTAGGTGGTACCCTTGGTCCCCTGCTTCCAGGGCTTTCAATTGTAATTGTGGGTCTTTTACATTCTGTGTCAGGTCTCCTTAGCGGAATTTAAGATCTTAACGAGGACTTGAGTTAACTAAAGCGATAAGATAGCTTTATAATATGATATAGCGGCTTTTGCCGATTAGGGCGTATCCTGAAAAGCCTCTAAATAGAGTAAGGAAAATGATTAAAAATTCAGTTATGAAAAATTTAAAGTTAAAAGAACTTGGTGTTCAGGAAATGAACACTGCTGAAATGACAAAAGTTAATGGTGGTGGTTTAGGTGATATCAACATTAACCTTAACCTTGAGCCTGTTTTGAAATTTTTAGCAGGTGTATTAACTGATACCGGCACTCTCCTTACTAAAACATTGGGTTCGCTGTTCCAATTACTTCAGGGACAATTATAGAAAATAATAAATAGTCGTTGCTTTTAAATTCTTGAAAGCGCGGCTATTTTGTTTTCAACAGAGCCAATTTAATTGGCCCATTTTTGTATCAAAACAAGTAAACGTGCAGAGTTATGAAAAACTTAGAATTAAAAGAACTTGGTGTTCAGGAACTGGATGCTAAAGAGGTAATCAGTGTAAACGGTGGAGGATTAGATCTAAATCCTATCGGTCCAATAGTTAATGTACTTGCAACTGTTCTTTTAGCCGTTGGAAACATCTTAAATGCCGTTGTTAAATTGATTCAGGGTTTATAATTCTACAGAAAACAATGGCTGAAGCCACTCTCATTTACCCTTCATAGATCAGCCGCCGACATAGCTTATCTACGTTACGGTAATAGCAATACTGGCAACTTAACTTCGCTCAATTTCGTAAAAAATCAAATAAACACTCACAATTATGAAAAATTTAGAATTAAAAGAACTTGGTGTTCAGGAAATGGACGCCAATGAAATGATCAATGTTAATGGCGGTTACGGCTTAGGCGATTTGCTTGGCGCCGTTTTTACAGCTTTAGGCTCTATTTTAGACGCTGTTGTTAAATTGGTTCAAGGTTTATAAAAACATAGGATAGTCGTTATCATGAGTTTTTCAGGGTAACGACTATTTTAATATGTTAACAAAAGCATGGCATTATCTACCTATTCTACAGAAACAATTGCTGAAACCTCTATCGTTTACCGTTCACAGATCAGCAGGCGAACCCAGCTTATCTACGTGGTTACCGTATTAGCGATATTAGTAACTTTTGCAGTGCTTCCATTTATTAAAACCCCTATCAGCGTAAAGGGTAACGGGCTTTTACAATCATCTATCGAAAAAGCCGAATTAACCATCCCGGTTAACGGACGGCTCACCAGACTTAAACTTACCGACAATCAAAAAATTACACGGGGCGATACCATTTTAGTGATAGATGCCTCTGTTCAGAAACAACAAGGCGCTTTGGCCGATAATCGAAAACGACAAATAGGGCAGTTTTTAGGAGATATCAACGAACTGCTGGCAGGTGTCAATAACGAAAGAACACGTACCCCTAATTTGCAAACCGGGCAATATAATGCCTCATGGCAGCAATTTGCACAGGAGCTGCAAAATTCGGCTATTGCCAAAGAACAGGCGGCAAGTACATTTAACCGCTATAACGAATTGTATAAAAACAAAGTACTCACCGAGTCTGAGTACGAAAAGTATAAGTTTGAGTATGACCAGGCCAAATCTGCCTATTTAATGATATTGGCCAAATATAAAACCCAATGGCAAACAGAAGCCAATGGGTTCCGGAATGAACTACGTCAGCTAAACGGGCAGGAAGCTGAAATAAACGAACAAAAAAGACAATACATGCTGAGGGCTCCTATAAGCGGCTCAGTTCAAAATATAACAGGCGTGCAAAATGGTGCATATGTGTTTGCGAACCAAAAGATCGGCGAAATATCTCCAGACGCCAACCTAACCGCCTTTTGCTATATCAAGCCATCGGATATCGGATTGATTAAAAAAGGGCAGGAGGTGCGTTTCCAGGTAGATGCCTTTAATTATAATCAATGGGGCCTGGTAACCGGTAAGGTGGTTGATATTTCTGATGACATTATCATCGTAAACCAAAATCAACCTGTATTTAAAGTAAAATGCACCCTTGATAAAAATTACCTCACCTTAAAAAACGGTTATAAAGGATATCTGAAAAAGGGAATGAATTTTACAGCCCGTTTTAACGTAACCAAACGGAGTTTATATCAATTATTGTACGATAAGGTGGATGACTGGGTAAATCCTAATATTGGCAGCTAAACCAGAAAGCAATGAGCATTAAAATAAAACAGCGGGATATAACGGATTGCGGGGCAGCTTGTTTAGCTTCTGTCTCATCACACTATAAACTTGATCTTGCGGTTGCCCGTATCAGGCAGTTGGCAGGTACCGATAAAAAAGGAACCAATGTATTGGGCATGGTTGAGGCGGCCCAGAAATTAGGATTTGAAGCCAAAGGGGTAAAAGGCCCTTTTGAAAGCTTGTTCAAAATACCTAAACCTGCTATAGCCCACCTGGTGGTAAAAGAAATTTTGCACCACTACGTAGTGATTTATAAGGTTACCGATAAATTCATTGAGGTGATGGACCCGATTGACGGGCAACTGAGTCGCAGGACTCATGATGAATTTAAGAAAGAATGGTCCGGAACGCTGATTCTGTTGCTGCCGTCGGAAGAATTTGAAGCGGGGAACGAAAAAAAATCTGTAGAGGGGCGTTTCTGGACATTGATTAAACCCCACAGAAGTATTCTAATACAAGCACTGTTTGGTGCTGTTGTTTATACCATTTTAGGTTTGTCAACCTCGGTTTTTGTACAAAAACTGGTCGACTTTGTATTGGTTGACGGAAACCGAAACCTGCTCAATATTATGGGTATAGGTATGGTAATTATTTTGGCATTGCAGCTGTTTATAGGTACTGCCAAAACCATATTTACCTTGAAAACAGGGCAAATGATTGATGCCAAACTCATCCTGGGTTATTATAAACATTTGCTCAGGCTGCCGCAACAGTTTTTTGATACCATGCGCGTGGGCGAGATCATTTCGCGTATCAATGATGCAGTAAAGATCCGTACGTTTTTGAATGATGTAAGTATCAATTTCCTGGTAAACATATTCATCGTGGTGTTTTCCTTTATCATGATGTTTACCTATTATTGGAAACTGGCACTCATCATGCTTAGCGTTATTCCTTTATATCTGGCTATTTATTACATAACTGATAAACTCAATAAAAAGGCGCAGCGTAAACTGATGGAGGATGCCGCAGAGCTGGAATCGCAGCTGGTAGAAAGCTTAAACTCCGTTGGTACCATTAAACGCTTTGGCCTGGAAGATCATGCAGATGAAAAAACGGAAGTGCGTTTTGTTAGATTACTGAAAATCGGCATGAAATCAAACCTGAACTCTGTGTTTTCAGGTACCTCTTCCGAATTGATATCCCGTTTACTAACCATAGTCCTGCTTTGGGTAGGTGCCGGTTATGTAATGGATAATAACATAACTCCCGGTGAGCTTTTATCATTTTATACCTTGATAGGTTATTTTACCGGACCGGTATCATCATTGATCGGGATGAACAGAACCGTACAGGATGCCGTGATTGCGGCCGACAGGTTGTTTGAGATTATGGACCTGGAGCGCGAAAAAGATGAGAACCAAATTGATCTCAGTCCCGATAAAATTGGTGATATCCGTTTTGAAAATGTTTCTTTCAGGTATGGTACAAGAGTAGCTGTTTTTGATAACCTGAATTTGATTATCCCGAAGGGTAAGTTTACCGCTATTGTAGGCGAAAGCGGTTCGGGCAAATCCACACTCATGTCTATATTGCAAAACATATATCCTATACAAGGAGGTAATGTACGTATAGGCGAGTATGATCTTAAATACATCAATAATTCGTCTCTTCGTCAGATGATATCAGTAGTGCCCCAGCAAATTGACCTGTTTGCCGGTAATGTTATTGATAACATCGCTGTTGGCGACAATGAGCCGGATATGAAAAAGATCATCGATATATCAGCTAAGTTGGGTATAACCGGCTTTATCGAATCGTTACCCAAAGGATTCCAAACCTATCTGGGCGAGAATGGAACATCACTCTCTGGCGGTCAAAGGCAACGTATTGCGATAGCCCGGGCGTTATACCGTAATCCCGAAATTCTGATATTGGACGAAGCCACTTCTTCGCTTGACTCTGTGTCTGAAAAGTATGTGCAAAAGATGATTGAAATGTTAAAAGAGGAACAAAAGACGGTAATTGTTATTACGCACCGTTCAAGCACTTTAAATAATGCAGATAATATTATTGTATTAGACAAAGGTATGGTAGTAGAACAAGGAAGCCATAAAAAATTAAATTATAGTTTGAGCTAAAAGCCGAAAGCTTAACGTTTTTTCCTAAAACAAGAAAAGCCCCGATATATCGGGGCTTTTCTTGTTTTAGTTTTTCTCGCCAATGTTAGTGTTGTCACCAACATTCTACTGCTTGGCCGATGATAATAAGTTGTTGGTGACAACACCCAACAACGGCGTGAAAGTCGAAGGCTTAATGCTGAAAAAACGCGTCATTGCGAGGAACGAAGCAATCTCTATACTATACAGAGTGACTCTGCTAATCGGGGATTGCTTCGTTCCTCGCAATGACGCGTTTTTTATAAAACAACAAAAGCCCCGGTATACCGGGGCTTTTGTTGTTTTATCCTTTATCCTTTATCCTTTATCCTTTATCCTTTATCCTTTATCCTTTATCCTTTATCCTTTATCCTTTATCCTTTATCCTTTATCCTTTATCCTTTATCCTTTATCCCGCAGGATATCTTCGCTTTAGTAAAGCATAAAATTTTTCGGCAGTAGTAGGTTTGCTTTCCCAGTTATTTTTTACAACATAGTTGGTTTTCAAGAAACGTTCGGCTTCCTCAAATGAATTAAAGCGGTTCGCTATTTCAACAGCTTCGCTATATGCCAAACTGTAACCATTAAACAAATCTTTAATATAAAGCAGTTTATCGTTTAGGTTAATGGCCGATTTTAGATCGGTAATAGGCAAAACAGTTGCTGGAGATGAGGCAGCAGGAGCCCCTTTATCTTTTTCGGCTTTTAGTGCCGATATTTTTTGATTAATGGTAAGTATCTTATCGTCAGTAGCAGCTTTACTATTATCTGCGTGATCAACAATTGGCTCTGATTTGACTTCTGTAAAAGGCAGTTCTGAAACAGGTTGAACATCTGCGGTTGCCGGGGGCAATTGTTCAGTAAGCTCTTCCTGTTCAAAATGGTCTTCTTCATCTTCCCACTCAACGGCCTGGTCAATCTCCAGTTCTTCTTTTACAGGTTCTGGTTCATGACGTTCAAATGAATAGGTGTCGCTTGCGTTTTCGGACTTCAGATCGATGTGTGGAACAGGCTGTTCTTCCTTTAATGGCTCTGGCTCGTTTTGAACAGGGTTATAAGGTGGCTGAACAGGCGGAACAGCGGCTTGAGTTAGCTCCAGTTTACTTTCAACAGCAGGCTTTTGTTGTACAACAGGTTCAAAATAACGCTGCTCATGTATAGGCTCCGGCTTTTTATCAATAGGAGCAGGGGGAGGCAACGGCAATGGAATGGGTTTGCTTATTTCTATTACCGGTTCAGGCTTTTCGGCAATGGGGCCTGGTGCGGGTGGATTGGCGCGCTCATGCAGTCGGCGTAATATTTCGGCATGGTCTTTCAGAAAATGGGCATTGGCAACAAATAGTTCCAACTCAAGTTCATTCAGTTCGCTGCTTTCGGCTTCAAGATAATTATATTGGTCATTAAGCTCTTTTAAAATACCACCTATCTTTTTAAATACATCCAATTGCTTCATGGCTTCAATCTTAGAAAAATGCTTACCAAAAATAGGATTAAATTCTGATATTTGCCCTCCACAATAGTCAGAATGGTATTTAACGAGGAAATTTTTAAACGTAAAAGTGAATTAGGCGGAAGTATTGAACTGATCTGCGGATCGATGTTTTCTGGTAAAACAGAAGAGTTGATCAGAAGGCTTAATCGTGCCCGGATCGCGAAGCTGAAAATAGAGATATTTAGCCCAAAAGCCGACACTCGTTTTGTTGAAGATGCCCTGGTATCACACAATGCCAATTCAATTCCTTCTACCCCGGTTGATAATGCTTCGGCCATATTGTTACTGAGTAGCGATGTGCACGTGGTTGGCATCGATGAAGCCCAGTTTTTTGATGATGAGTTGCCCGATGTTTGCAATGTATTAGCCAATAAGGGTATACGTGTAATAGTTGCCGGTTTGGATATGGATTTTAAAGGTCGTCCATTCGGCCCGATGCCGGCCATAATGGCCATTGCCGAATCGGTTACCAAATTACACGCTGTATGTGTAAGGTGTGGTAATCCGGCACTTTATTCGTACCGTTTAGTGCCCGATGAAGCCAGAATACTCCTGGGTGAACAGGAAAGCTATGAACCCCGTTGCCGTATTTGCTATCATAGCTAACAGTAAAAATATTTTTTGTATAAATCCCTCTTTTTCAAAACAAAAGGTAGCATGTCATGTGTTTATGTTTTGATAGGTTATAGTATGCTTGTAATTAATTTTTTTAATTATAATTAAAGCATGTACTAGTCATTCTTAAGTTGTGGGTTTTATGGCGAAAAAAATCTTAGTGATCGAAGACGATAAAGACATCAGGGATACCATTGTGTACGTACTGGAAGAGGAGGGCTATGAAGTAATAGCCTCTGATAACGCCAGGATACTGAAAAAAGTAAACGATCTGGAACCCGATCTGATATTGCTCGATAACTGGCTTACCGATTGGACAAGCGATTTAAGTGGGCAACAATTAAGCAAGGGATTGAAAAATAACCCGACTACCAGGCATATACCGGTGATCCTTGTTTCGGCGGTTAATAATTTAAAAGAAATTGCCCAGGCCGGCGAGGCTGATGGATATATCCAGAAACCATTTGACCTGACCGAACTTAGTGAAGTGGTAAAACGGCATATTACAATAGACTTATAAAAAAGAGTTGAGATATCTGGATCAAGAGATAAGACACGAATAACAGGAGATGCTTTTTGCTTTTAATCTTCTGGTTTACATGAAAATACTTATTATCAAAACAGCCTTTCAAACATAGTTTGAAAGGCTGTTTTGGCATCTATAGCTTCATGCCAAAGCCAATATTAAATGTACGTCCGTCGGCTGGTAAAATTCCAGGACCCGGGTACATATTGATACGGCGGGTAAAATATTTGGCGTTAAACAGGTTATTAACGTTTGCAGTAAGATGATAATTTTTGAGAAAGTTAAAGTTGAATGCCCAGTCAACCACATGGTAAGCCGGTACCAAACCCGTAGCGCCGGTTGGATTAAATACGGTATTATTGGCATCGCTGAAACTTTTACTGGTGTAGCTGTACTGTAGTGTGCTGCTCACATGCCCGCTTAAAAATGTTAAACCTGTGTGGTTTATCCAATCAGGTGTACTTTCGGTATAATTGTTTTTTAGGCTGATATTTTTACCCGATTGATTGATAGATCCGTTGATATAACGGCCATGGGTATAAGCCAGTGAGTTAAACAACCGCAAATCGCTTCCGGCATGTTCATTAAATGATCTGATCAATGATATTTCGGTGTAGGCCTCTACGCCTTTAGCTACAGCATCGCCAATGTTGGTCATAAACAGATGGGTTACATTGCTGGCATCGGCTTGGGTTAGTGTACCTGCGCGATTATTATAACGTACGTAAAAGCCATTAACATCAAAATTAAATATATTGCTTATGCGGCCACGGTACCCCAGGTCGATATCATATCCTCGACTGTCTTTAATATTAGGATCAATAACAGTAAGCTGATCGGCAGGGGTAACGGCCGCATATAGATACGGGCGGTAAGCCTGCGAAAAATTACCGTATAATTGGCTGCCGTTGCTAAATTCGTATTGGAGACCTGTGCCAAAAAGCGGATAGTTGCGGTTACCTTTATAACCTATCGGGAAGCTGGCATTATTGATGACGCCCAATGTGGTAGTTTTAATCACCTCGTATCTTACACCTGGAGTTATGGTAAATGCCGGTGTTATCTGGAATATGTTTTCGGCAAAAGCAGCATAGTTTAAACTGTGTAACCTCAGGTCGATGCCGTATGGTTTAACCAAACTTAGGTCAAAGCCGGTTCCGGTAGTGCCAACACCTTTTTGTTTGCGCTTGGTTGTTTCCTCAAAATATCGTACACCGGTGGTGAAGGTGCTTTTCAGATCGCCTAGCTTATAGCTATGTAGCAAACGGGCTTCGGTAGTGAAGCCTGCATAATAATCACGATCAACCTGGCGTGGGTTATAGGTGTTTAGTTTGGTATTAACCGTGTCTGGTACATTGGGTGTATTGATGAATTGAACACTATTACGCTGACCAAATAGTACATGAGAGGTTACCTCCAATCGGGTATTGCTGTTAAAGGCGTAGTTAAACAGTAACGCCGGGATATTAATTTCGGGGTTAAAGAAATTACGGAAGCGGGTAGATTGCCTGTTGTTGGCATTAAACTGATTGTCGGTTAAACCACCTGCAATTTGTTGCCGGTAATCTGAGCGCGAAAATTGTAGTGCGAGGCTACCTTTACTGTTAAATTGGTATTTGATGTTGGCATAATAAGCCTGATAGTTAAAGGCGGCATCGGGGCGCCATCCATCACCGGTACGGGCCGAATAAAATGCATAATAGCTTATCTTACCTACTTTACCGCCAATAGCGTTATAGGAATTAAAAAAACGGTTGGAACCGGCGCTCTGTTCGGTCTCAAAGCCAAACACTTTGGTACTGTCGCCCTCTTTAATCTTATAATTCACCATCCCACCAAACTGGCTGCCAAATTGTAAGGCAGCGGAGCCGCGTACATATTGAATTTCGCTGATAGCCTGGAAGGGCACATTGTAATGGTTTTCGGGATATCCAAATACGTCTGAGTTGGTATTGTATCCATTTTGGCGCATATTAACTTCAATCGAACGGTGCACGTCGGTACCCCTGGTACCTATATTGATTTGCAAGCCAGCGCCATCCATTTCCCAAACATTTAATCCCGGTACTTTGGCAAAAGTCATACGGACATTGTTGTTAGCCAGGTTTGCTTTGCCTTCATCAGGAAATAACAGGTTTGTTTTTTTGCCTGCAAAAATGTAGGTGCCAGTTACATTGGGTAAATGCTTAAGCCGGTTTTCTTTAATAATTACGCTATCGAGCTGCAACGTATCTCTGGCGTTTTTTTCTTGGGCATGCAAGTGGTTAAAGCCTAAAACAGGTATAAACAGTAATATTTTATAAAAATTATTCATGTAAAAAGAATTGATAGAATGATGAGTATACCGGTTAATATCACATACATCAGGCACACGTAAAAACAGCGCAGCAATTATGTATGAATTAACTTTATTAATAATAGCAAGAAGAGGATTTTAGGCCATTGCTTCCGGAGGTCTGGTGGCTATCTGAACCAGTGGCTGTTTTATGCTGATATAAATGAAGGTATTTAATTTTTGAACTTCCGGAGACACTGCAAAAAGAATATTAGAGGTTACCGGGAAATTGTATTTATTATCCATCCCGGTTTTTTTGCCTGATGATTCATGCGCTTTTTTACTTACCGGGATATCATTAATCTGTTTGGCATATATAATGTTCTCATTAAGCAGTTGGGTGGTTTCATAGTTGGGTATGCACTGTACAAATAGGGTATCGCGGGTCATTTTAAGCCTCACATAGTTATAGGCTACACCGTTTAGCTGAATTTGGCCCGATACGCGCGCATAGGTTTTCCAATCCTGGATTTGGGGCAGGTGTTGTTTTATTTTTATTTCGACAAGGTTATTGATATCGTATTTGCCCTTGCTTATCTGATCGGCCACAAACTTATCAGATTGGTATACCAAATATTGGTTAAGCACCGTATATCCGCCCGTATTAAACAGGTGTAAAAAAAGCAAGAAAGTGGCGAGAGTTCGGGTCAATTAATAATCAATCTAAATTATAACAATACTAGGCATAAATTCATTCAGTTTTGCAATAAATCTTTAGAATAACGAAAGAATATCTTCCGTGTATTTATTACACTAAGCGGTAGGTTAAACAGCTTAGCCTAAGGTTGCACGGCTTTGTTAACAGGTAAATTTTTATATCATCCGTTAACGCTAAAAACTGGTAAAAAAACTTAATTGCCTTATTTATAGTTAATTGTTGATTATTAACCGTATCTTTACTTAATTAAATAAAAATATAATGCAAGGAACAGTAAAATTTTTCAATGAAAGCAAAGGTTTTGGATTTATTACACCAAGTAATGGTGGTGCCGAAGTTTTTGTACATGCCTCAGGCCTTATTGACACTATCCGTGAAAACGACAGTGTTACCTACGATGTAGAACAAGGTAAAAAAGGCTTAAATGCGGTAAATGTAAAAGTAGGTTAAATAACTATTATTATAATCGTACAAGCATCTGCACATTGTGTGGATGCTTTTTTTATGTTCAATAATTGGCATAAATAAAAAAAGCGGATGGTTTTGGCCATCCGCTTTCTTATTCATGGGCTAATGCTCGGTAATTACTTAGTTCAAATACGATTGTAAAAGATTTGACTTGGAGTTATGACGTAAACGCATCAAAGCTTTATCTTTTAACTGGCGTACGCGTTCGCGGGTAAGATTAAATTTCTCACCTATTTCCTCTAAGGAGTGAGGGGCATAACCACCCAAACCAAAGAATAAAATAATCACTTCACGGTCGCGCTCGGCAAGTATGCTTAATGAACGTTTAATCTCTTGCGAAAGAGAGTCCATCATCAATTCTGTATCAGTCGCGGCATCAGTGCTTTGCAATACATCAAGCAAGGTATTTTCTTCGCCTTGTATAAACGGAGCATCCATAGATATTTGACGGCCGGCATTACTCAGTGAATCGGCAATTTTATCAACAGATACTTCCAGGTCTTCAGCCAGCTCTTCTGGTGTTGGCTGTCTTTCATATTCCTGCTCTAATTTCGAAGCAGCTTTATGTATCTTACTTAATGAACCAATTTGGTTTAAAGGTAAGCGTACAATACGTGATTGCTCAGCAACGGCCGATAATATCGACTGACGGATCCACCATACGGCATATGAAATAAATTTAAAGCCTTTGGTTTCGTCAAAACGTCTGGCGGCTTTAATTAAACCTAAGTTGCCTTCGTTTATAAGGTCGCCTAAAGTAAGGCCCTGATTTTGGTACTGTTTTGCCACTGATACTACAAAGCGGAGGTTAGTTTTAGTTAACCTCTCTAATGCAGCCTGGTCGCCCTCACGGATCTTTTGCGCCAGGATCACTTCTTCCTGTGCACTAATTAAATCTACCTTGCCTATTTCATGCAGATACTTTTCAAGCGACTGAGACTCGCGGTTAGTAATTGATTGGGATATTTTAAGTTGTCTCATTTTTTTGAATAGATTTTTTTCAAGCTAATAAACAGTCCGATAAGATTTTGTCTGGTTAAACTTAACCAGGCGGTATTAAAAAATAAATTAAATTAAACTTTGCTTCTGTAAATTTTACTATACCCGGGATAGTTACGAGGGTTGGCTAATGCTGTTATTGCAGTACGAAGCGTGGTGTTAGTAACCAATAAATGTTTAATCAAATGTATGATCTCTTAAATGGATGCACAAAGATACTCAATTAAATGCTATTATTGTGTCAAAATTACATGACGCAGGGATGTAATAACGGTTTTTTATGCTCTTTTTTTAATTTAGTTGGTTGTTTCGTTGTTTGGCTCTTCTTTTTTCGCCCTGTTCTTGTTCCACTTTATCTTGATTTTTCCGTCATCACCGTCTGTAGCTAATATATGTAAAACAATGCCCTTCATGCGTTTTTTATTTCGTTCAGTTTGATCAACTATAGCCGTATCCTTTTTAGGGTTACGGAGCGGTATGTCAAGTGCTATGTTGGTGCCTTTTGACAAAGAATATACACCGGCTACATCCATGTTCAACACGCTGGAGTTAATTTGCATTGGGCTGATGTTGATTTTATCACCGTCAATGTCAAATTTGCCTTTCAGGTTTGAAAAGGTGATATTCTTGAGGTCGCGGAACGGGAACGCGAATTTTCCTACACTTGTTATGGGACTAAAATTAATTAATGCTCCCTTTTGCAGGTCAATGGTTGCGGTGCCATTTAACGACCGAGGCACCAAGTTACCATCATTGTTGATACCGCCCGTAAGATGTGCCTGCGCTGATAAAAATCCTCTTAAGTTTTTCGATGAAAAGCTCTTCAATCCAAAATCGTTAAATGAGTCAAAGAAGTTGCTTACATTGACGTTATCAATTTGGGTATTGAGCAAAAAGTTGTTCACCTTACCATTTTGAACCAGGTTTCCTGCCAGTTTTAATGACCCTCCCGCGTTTTTAACGCTTACATTTTGCACTTTTATAATATTATTATCCAGTAACAGATCGGCAGTAGCATCGGTGGCTAAAAACTTTTTATAATAAACTTTGGCTACCCGCAAATGCAGCTCGGCTTTGCCTTTATCAAATGCCGTGTTGAGCTTATTGTTTAAGTTTACTTTAGTATTTTTTGTTTTAGCAGGCGCCTCACTTTGCCGGGCATTCAAAAAGCCTAAGAATTCGGCTATGTGTAGCTGCGGACTTGTTATTTGCCATACGATCAGTATTTTCTCAGGGGCGGTGTAGTACAGATTTAAAAAATTACTCACCTTTCCTTGCATATTTACCACGCTATTACCAGTTTGCAAGCGGATATTATTCATATACAAATCGTTCTTATAAAATCTTAGTGCAATACCCGTATTTTTAAAATGAAGGTTACGCGGTAAATAACTTACGTCGGCATTTTTGATGTTAACTACACCATCCAGCAAAGGCTTGTTTAACTCGTAATTTACCAGGTCGGCTTTGTAAGCCATGGTAATATCAGCAGTACCTTTTGTAAACTTAAGGCTCTGCTCGCCAATAACGGGATTAAGTTTCTCTACATCAAATTGTGACCGAAATATACCGGTAGCTACCGGAGTGCTTAAATTGTTGATGAAAGCGGTATCGACTGTAAAGGGTAAACCCTTGTAATCGCCATTAAAATGATACAGCTTGATAACAGAGTTTTCATCCGTTAAACCTTTACCATTGATATAATTATTGCTGAACACCCCGTTGAAGCTGCAATTATTAAGACGGCCGGCGGGGGTAGTAAGCGTATTATCTTTTACCTTACAGGTAACAAAGATTAATGGGTCACCGGCGCCAAAAGTGCCTTTCAAATCCGCAGTTACGGTAATAGGCGCGTCCAGATCAAACATCCGCAAACTTTTGGTGATATTGGCTGCTAGCAGATTTGACGCGCTTTTCCAAAGGATGTGATCGTCGGCAATGTTCAGTGTAAAAGTTACCGGGTCTTTTGCTAAATTAAACTGACCACCTATTGTAAAAGTATCATCGCCAATTCCTAATTGGTTAGGCGCCACCGTTATCAATTTGTTTTTCTTATCGTAACTGATGTCAAAAGGGCCATTGAGCAGCTTATCCTTTAAAAAGCTTCCTTTTTGCGTGTTGAATGAAAAACTTTTTACCAATGTTTTTAATTGGAGATGAGATTTCCAGCCGTTAGCGGGATAGTCCATTTTGCCATCAATATCCTGTACCTCAAAATGAAATAACTTAGATGCTTTACGGTCATCTACAACAAAATTAACATTACTTAGTTCAAAGCGTTTTATCAGTGTTGGTGAACTGCTTTTTTCTTTAGTTGAGGCGTTCTTGGGGTGGTTACTTTTAAAAATAGCAGTATTGCTATAACCGGTACTATCAGTAAACAGATCGATATTGGCATTACTGATCTCTATTTTATTAATATTAACCGTGCCTTTAAATAAGGCGCGGGCATCTACAGAAACATAAATATCTTTTGCATCCAGCAAGGTATGGTGGTGGCTGGCCCAAAGCTTATCTTTCAGGGTAACATTCTTTAACGCTACCGATACCCCCGGAAAGCCTTTAAAGAAAGTAGGATCGAGCCCGCCGATACTAAGTGTACCATTCAGATTTTTATTAAGTTCGGTGGTGATAAGGTTAAGTACTTTTTGTTTGTTGTAAACCACATAAACGGTAACGCCTATAAAAGCTAATACAGCCAATGCTATAATACCACCCAATACTTTTAATGTTGTTTTAACCCACTTAGGCATGTTTGTTAATTTATCAATAAAGGGTTGAACAACCTAATTGTTTGTTTATAAAGCGCATGGTTATAAAATGTCTGCTCTTTTTTACAAAAGTTCATCATCTATATAAAACAATGACTTGTAACAAAATCCGGTCGAAAATATCTTAACAATACATACCGTTTCATGAAAACAATATACCTTTTAATATTCATAGCTATCGTACTTACTTTTCAATTGCCGGCATCTGCCCAGATAAAGCAGCTTAATGAATTAGTATACACCAAACAATATACGCAATTAGAGCAGGTTTTATCCACGATTAATCTATCGACAAATGACAAGCTACTTTATAAAGCGATTTTGACCAACGCGTTTAATCAACCCGAGGTTTCCAATTTGCTCCTCAAAAAAATATTTACCGTTAAAATAGCGGCAGGCGACAGTAAATTGCAATTTTACCTGCATCGTATTGCTTATGATAACTATGTTAAATTAAATAATTATAAAGAGGCTCATATAGCTGCCGAACAATTGGTTAAAGATTACCGTACCTGGTTTAGCACGAGCGAACTAACCGATCAGTTGGACGAAAACAAAATATGGGCTGCACTTGCAGCTGCTCCTGCTCAGCAGGTGCAAAAACATGCTTCATCGGCTATCCCGGTAAAAAAAGATATGGCCGGTTTGTGGAATATACCCGTACAACAACAGGATAGCAGTTATCTGTTTATTTTTGATACCGGCGCCAATATATCAACCATAACCGCTACCTATGCAAAAAAACTGAATTTGGATGTTATTAAAAACTCCGAAGTACGCATTGAAGGTGGTATGAACGGTGTAAGCAGCAAAGTAAACTTAGGCATAGCCAAACAATTATATATAGGTAAAGTGCAAATTAATAATGCGTTGTTCCTGATATTTCCGGATAGCGCATTAAGTTTTGCGGGTGGAGCCTATAAAATAAACGGCATTATTGGCTTACCTATTATTAAAGCATTGGAAGAAATAACCATTAATAAAGACACTATGCAGATACCTTTAGTGGCTGACAAAAGACCAGTTCGGCATAATCTAGCGCTTGATCTGCTGCAGCCTGTTATATATATGGACTATCAGGATCAGCCATTGCCTTTTACATTTGATACCGGTGCCCAGGTAACTTTATTTAGTGATAATTTTTATAAACAATTTAAGACCAAACTGGATGCTACTGCCAAACAGGATAGCCTGCGTTTGGGTGGTGCCGGCGGTGCAAGGAAAATGAAATCCCTAAAGATGCCGCAATTGGTTTTTGCTGTTGATAAAAAACAGGCCGTGTTCAATAACGTACAGATAAGTTTAGAGACCACCCAAGTTAGCGATCAATATTATAATGGCAATATAGGGCAGGATATGTTTACTCAGTTTACCCATATGACTATCAACTTTGTAAATTCATCCGTTTCATTTGGTGACAGAAAAGAACCAACGAAGTAATCAATTGCCGTTGATCAGCTTCAAGGCCTCCTGTATATAATGTAAACCTTGGTCGGAATAAGTTAGCATTAATGCAAATTGATGACCGTGTGCATCCATTTTTAACAGCGATTTTTTGAGGATATTGATCACTTTATCTGCCTCATATTTGGGGTGAAAATCCTCGTATTGAAACTGCAGGAAAACCAGGCAGAGTGCGTTTTCCATAGTTTGCACATCATGGTCAACCTTGATCTTCTGCTTGAGCAGGATCTGCCTCACCCTGGCAATTTGCTCTGTGGTGTAACCCACATTTTCCATAATGGTAGCTGTTTTTTCAGCATGATACAAAGCCAGATCCTTGCGCCATTTTAAATAGGCTTCCCGGCCTTCCGGATAAGTATTGCGCGGTATTTCCCAGCGACCGATATGCTGACTCCTGGAAGCAAGTAACAACTCTTCACTGGCATTAGCATTTAATTTATTTACCCAGTTGTACAGTTCAATAGCCAGAAAGTATTCCTGCGGATAGCTTTTGCCCTCCCAGGTAAAAGTATTTGGATCGTTCTGGTTGTAGGCATCAAATTGCTCAAAGGCTGCATTTAGTTTACTCATAGTGATAACTAATTTTTATCCGGAGTACTCCTTAAGCAATTGCCGGTAACGGTTCAATACGCTCGATTTAGATATAAAGCCTACAAATTTGTGCTGATCAACCACCGGCAGGTTCCAAGTATTGGTTTCATCAAATTTTTTGACAATTTCCCGTACATCATCTTCCGCGTTAATAATAGCTGGAGGAGTAACCATTACTTTTTGTACGTTCAATTCATCATACATATCCTTATTGAACATTACTGGTCTGATATCATCTAACCGGATGATGCCTTCCAGTATATGATCATCGTTGGTTACGGCAATAAAGTTTTTCTTACCTACACTTATCAGCTCAATCAATTCAGTAAATGAGGCATAGATGCTGATTTCCTGTATATCATGATCAATCAAGTCGGGGGTATGCAATAGCAGGAGCAGATTTTGATCGTGCTCACGGGTAAATATCTTGCCTTCTTCAGCCAGCTGTTTTAAGTCGGGAGATATAGCCGAAAATCGTTTAGCAATGAGAAATGATACCACCGAAACAATCATCAGCGGCAGGAAAAGATCGTATCCCGAACTTGACTCGGCGATCAGAAATATAGCTGTAAGCGGCGCGTATAATACTCCGCTCATTACCCCGGCCATTCCCACAATAACCATGTTGGTTGTAGGAACATTCGGGATACCCATCTGGGTGCATACTACTGCTATAAAATAACCCAGCGTACCGCCGGCAAATAACGATGGGGCAAAATTACCACCATTGCCGCCGCCATAAATAGTGATAGAGGTGGCAAAGGCTTTTAGCAGACAAATAAAGCCCAGGAACAATAAAATAAACCACTCATGAAAAGTGAAATATTTAAAAAAACTAACCGCTACTACCGATTCTATCTTCCCGGTAGCCAGCACCTTAATGGTCGAATAACCTTCGCCAAATAAAGGAGGGAACAGCACGCAGAGGATTGATAATAGCAACCCGGCTATGATGGCCTTTTGTAGCCTACTCCTTTTAATGTGCTTAAACTGATGCTCCACCCATTGCGATATCACCACAAAGTAACGGGCATACAAACCGCAGGCAATACCCAGTACAATATAAAATGGTATATTTTTATAGTTAAAAGCCTGTCTCGAAGTAAACTGAAACAAAGCCTCCTCATTTAAAATGATCCTGGATACCAAACTGCCACAAACGGCGGCAACTACCAGGGGTATAAAATCAGTAAAAACTACACCGGTAAGCAATATTTCAAAGGCGAACATCATACCCGCTATGGGGGCATTAAAGGCAGAGGCTATACCAGCTGTAGCACCCGCGGCCAGCAACAGCGTACGGTCTTTATAATCCAGCTTATAGGTTTTGGCAAAATTGGAGCCAATGGCCGAACCAGTTACTGCGATGGGACTTTCCAAGCCTGCCGAACCACCTAAACCTACTGTAATGGCGCTTTGCACTATCTGAGAGTACATTTTTACCGGTGATACCAGGCTGGAGTTCTGTGCAATTTCATACAGTATAGCCGGAATACCTTTACGATCGTTACCTCGGTAAATGTATAATACTACCAATGTGGTGAGCACGATACCCAGCAAGGGGAATACTACATAAAAAATAACCTGCTCTTCAAACTGAAATTTGGAGGTAATAAGGTAATGGATATAATGCACCAGCATTTTTAAAACTACCCCCGCCAAACCAGCCGTACAACCCACCAGGATACCAGATAGTATCAGAAAATGGCTGTGCGAAAGATTCTTGCGAACCCAAAGCAATATAATCTCATAACTCCTGACCTTTTGAACACTGTTGGCCCTGAAATCGCGCTGAAACTTAAAAAAGTTATGAAAACGTTTTAATTTACTGTATTTACTCAATGAAAACCTCCCGGCTGCAATTTAGGTATAAATTTGGAGCAAGCGTTTAAGATATTCAAATCAGTAAGATCTAGCTGCTATCTCTTCCTTCCCAAAGTCATTTCTTTCAGGGCATCCTCGTTCAGGAGTTTAAAGCTTTTGCCATCCAGGGCGATGAGCTGGTTTTGTATAAATTCCTGTGTTACCTTGAAAAAAGTTTCATATACCACGCTGGCATAAGAGGAGATATCCTGCCGGGTAAGTTCAATATTTACATAGCCATCTTCATTTAAACCAAACTGGTTACGCAAGGAGAGCAAGGCCTGAGCGATGCGTTCCTTTACCGGCATGTGTGCCAGGTTACGCATCCGTTTTTCCGACTCCTGCAGTTCGTTAGCAAAAAACTTCATGAGCTTGTACGTAAGCCGGCTGTTTACATTTAACGACGATTCAAAGAAATCCATCTTAACATAACAAACAATCCCCGGTTCAATAGCTGTTGCCGAGACTGGGTAGGTGGATGTATCGCCCAAACCTAAATGACCCAATATATCACCCTGTTTGGCAAACCGCAGGATCAGGTCTTTCTCCTGGTCCCATTGTTTGTGCACTTTTACCACGCCTTGATACATAAAGTATATGCCGTTTACATCGTCGCCTTCCTTAAACAGCTGTTGCCCTTTTTTTAGGGTGATATTCTGTTTATGGGCGCCAATGGCCGGCAGCCAGTCTTTGAGACTGTTGCGGCACAAAAAGCAGGTACTCAGATCGCAGGTGTTGGTGGTTTTTGTCATAAATGTTGCGTGTGCAATAATAGGTATTTAATCGATTAGCGTTAAATTAAGCGCCAAGGTGATTTTTATTGCCTTAATAATGTAATTAATGTAAAAATATAAAATTATTATTTTATTTATATTGTTTATGCAATATTTTAAACTAAAAAACTCTAATTTTGTATCTCGAAAAGCTGGTCTTAACAATTAATTGCCGGCATTGTAAAAATGGAACCATTAAAAAAAGAAACAGGTAAAACCGGGATACCCATATCACCCGCGTTAAATTATATGGAGAACCCATCCAATTCTGGAAACGGTATCATCCAAAAAAAGCGACTCCTGTTTATTTCCTGTTTATCGGTAACGGTGGCTATCGCTATCAGTCTTATCGCCAAGGTTTTGATCTATTTGATAAACCTGGTTACCAATATTTCTTTTTATGGTTCGTTTAGCTTGGGTTTTCATTCGCCGGCTGGTAACCATTTGGGGCCATGGGTTATTGTTATCCCGGCCATTGGTGGAGTATTGGTAGGTATTATGGCTTTTTATGGCTCAAAAGCTATCCGGGGGCATGGTATCCCGGAGGCTATGGAGCAGATCCTGGTGAACGAAAGTAATATTAACCCGGCTATTACTTTTTTAAAGCCGGTGTCGTCGGCTATTGCCATTGGTACCGGCGGACCGTTTGGTGCCGAGGGACCTATAATAGCAACGGGAGGTGCTTTAGGATCGACGCTGGGACAGTTATTCCGGATAACCGCTAACGAGCGGAAGATCATCCTGGCTTCGGGTGCCACGGCTGGCATGTCGGCCATATTTGGTACGCCTATAGCGGCGGTGTTTTTGGCTATTGAGTTGTTGTTGTTTGAGTTTTCGCCGAAAGCTATCTTGCCTGTAGCCTTAGCCTGTATCACCGGCGCGGCGGGGCATCATCTGCTGTTCGAGTCGGGCCCGGTATTCCCAATGCCAGATTTGCCAACGCCATCAAATCTGGCCTTGGGCATTTACAGCTTTATGGGCATCATCATTGGCTTCTTGTCATTAGGTATTACCAAAATTGTATATATTATTGAAGATAATTTTGAAAAATTGCCTATTCACTGGATCTGGTGGCCGGCTATCGGCGGCCTTGCGGTGGGTGTTATCGGTTTTTTCGCACCGCATACACTGGGAGTAGGATATGATAATATTACCGGTTTACTATCGGGCAAATGGCCGCTGATCATTATTTGCAACCTGTTGTTTCTGAAATTTTTGTCCTGGGCCATTGCGTTGGGCAGCGGAACTTCCGGTGGTACTCTGGCGCCATTGCTCACGATGGGGGGTGCTGCCGGGGCTTTAACAGGCACACTTATTTTACTGGTGTTCCCTAACTCGGGTATCAGTATCCCGATGGCTGCGCTGATCGGGATGTCAGCTATGTTCGCAGGAGCTTCGCGGGCGTATTTAACCAGTATTACCTTCGCGCTGGAAGCTACTATGCAATCACATGCATTACTGCCTTTGCTGGGTGCTTGTACGGCTGCTTACATGGTTTCGTTTTTCCTGATGGAGAACACCATCATGACCGAAAAAATAGCCCGGCGTGGCATTTTTACGCCGGATTCTTTTGAACCCGATCTGCTGCAAAAAATGGTGGTTTCGCAGGTGATCAGCAACGAAGCAACGGTTATCAACCTCAATAACAGCATAGCTGATTTACGCGCCTGGGCAAGTACCCATAATATCCAAGACAATTACCTCATTGTAGTAAATAACGATGGCGAATTTAACGGCACCTTAAAGCTGACAGATATTTATAGTACAGACCTTGATCCGACTTCGCCATTACAGGGTATGCTTAAAAAAGAGGCCTGGGCTTCTGTTAAAAGCACCGATACGCTGCGTTATGCTATGGAAATGATGTCGAAAACTGGCGTAGAGGTATTGCCGGTATTATCTGCCACTGATAACCGGGTTACCGGCATATTATCCTATCGGGACATTATTTCGGCGTTTAAAATGGAGGCCGATAAAACCCAGCAGCCATATGTGAAAATATCGCTTAAACGGCAGCGCATGAAAATGTTGGTGAAGGGGAGGAAGACCTCATCCAGCTCTCCATCCAGATAACTATCGGAAGAGAAGGCTCTAAAGAACATGGACTTAGGAGGGGGCTTGTCACTCTGAGCTTGTCGAAGAGCGAGCGTAGAGGCCTGCCCACCATGCTTCGACGGCGCTCAGCATGACACCTCTTATAACCAGACTTACGAAGTTTTTAAAACTTCGTAAGTCTGGTTATAAGAATGCCAACAAAAACTCCCGCAACAACACCGCATGATTTTGCTGTTCGTCGTGAACGGAATAAAGTAGTGTGACCGTTTCATGTGTTTTTATCAGTTCGATCAATTCGTTAACTGCTTCTTTTGATTGCTGCAGTTCTGTGATATAGTTATGCTGAAATTCGGCCCAATTTTGCGGATTGGCATGAAACTGTTTACGCAGTTCTGTTGATGGGGCTATATCTTTCATCCAACGGTCAACCTGAGCCCGTTCTTTAGTTACACCACGGGGCCATAGCCGGTCGACCAGTATGCGCAGGCCATCTGCTTTGTCGGCCGGGTTATATATGCGTTTTATGTTGAGAGTCAAGAGACAAGAATCAAGAGTTAAGAAAATATCCAGCAATTTAGGAAATATTTAACTCCGCTAATCGTATTTCCTTTTTTTACTTGATTCTTATCTCTTGATTCCCGATTCTCCATCCTCCGCTTTATATTCTTCTATCTCTTTCAAAAACTCCATGGCTTTGATGATCTTTTTGCCTCCGAAACTTTCAATAAAACTTCTGACCCATCTACGGTGGATGTTTTTATAGGTGAGGGTTCTGAATAAATAAACAGATAGTATAGTAAACAAAGCAAGTACAGTAAGGTTGATGGCCCAAAATGTTACACCCCCGTGGTCAACCAGTTGCTGGCTGTACCAAAACGTGCACCAAAAAGGGGTTTGCAATACCATTATCCGGCCTACCATATTAAAGGAGCTTTGTATAGCCGCCAGCTTTTCCTGTGTATGGGTAATGGAATCTGTAATACTTACCTGCTCTAACATAGCCAAATGCCTGATATAGGCGGCTACAGCGAAAATATTGAACAGGGCAATAAGACCGATGGAGATAGCGAAATAGATATTGTTTAAACTATTAACAACCAGGAAGACCAGAAAAACGGTAAATAATATACCAATCACCACACCAAAAAGCTGGTTGCGGCGGAACGAGTTGATATGGTCCTCGATTTTTTTGGTTTGCATTTCCCTGATGATCTTATAATTGAGCTGCAGGCTTTTTTCCAGCTTTTGATCATACTCCTGCCACAGTTGTTTTATCATTGACTCTTCCATTGTATTAAGCGTTAATTTTTGAAAATTTTTGTTTTAATTGTTCTTTAATGCGGTTGGTTTTGGTGCGCACGTTAGCTTCAGACAAGCCCAGTATTTCGGCTATTTCCTTGCCGCTTTTTTCTTCCAGGTATAGCAACATCAGAGCCCTGTCCAGCTCCTTCAATTCATTAATAAACTGCTGGAGGAGGCTAAGATCTGTTTCAGGCGATGTCTCTGCTTCATCACTAAAATCTATCATCGTTTCGGACAGCGGAACGATCACGTCATTTTTCTTTTTCTCCTTCCGGTAAGAGCTGATACCCACATTGAGCGCAACACGGTACATCCAGGTAGACAGCTTGCTGCGGTCATCAAAACTGGGGAAGGCTCGCCAAAGCTGGAAGATGATCTCCTGCACCAGATCCTTTTTATCATTTTCATCCTTCTTGAACGAATTGGCGATCTTGTAAATGATCCCCTTGTTTTGTTCAATTACGGTTAAAAATATTTCCTCTTGTTGATTACTCATTGAATGCCTTATTGTGATTCTGTTTTACCAATTATTCGCACGGGTGGTTAAAATGTTACAGTTTTTTTTAGAATCAAGAAATAAGAGTCAGGAATCAAGAGAGAAAGCCCCGTCCGAATTATTGTTACATAAATCTATAGGATTTTTTCCTTGTCCTGATTCCTGATTCTTGTCTCTTGATTCTATTTTCTCAAATTTTTTAAATCAGAGTCAGGGTAAAGTTTATGAAGTGTGTCATAGCTCCAAATACACGATAAATAATATAGACATGAACTTTTACAATTACAATGACAGCCTCTTATTAACTATTTTAAAGATATGGACGTTTTTTTTAATAGTATTTGCAGGCACCAATGCACAAGCCCAGAATCACGACCGACCCCGTACCAATGTTGGCCTGGTTTACCCGCTTAGCAGCAACTGGACAAGCGCTCCCCGTGATACCAATAGTTTTTCATTAAATCTTATCGCCGGTGTATCAGCCGCTGAGCATGGGGCTACCATTGCCGGTTTCTCTAACATTATCCACAATGATGCGCGTGGTTTCCAGATAGCCGGATTTTCGAACCATGTTGGCAAAAATGCCGATGGTACTATGATAGCTGGATTTTTAAACACCTATGAGGGTGGTCACGGAACGGCTGTTGCCGGTTTTGCCAACATAGCCACTAGTAGCAGCGGTGCACAGATAGCGGGTTTCCTGAATAAGGGCGGTAATGTATCAACCCTGCAACTGGCCGGTTTTATGAACATAGCCAGGGATAATAAGGGCACCCAGATAGCCGGTTTTATGAACCTGGCCAAAAAATCAAAAGGTGCCCAAATAGGCTTTATCAATATTGCTGATAGCGCCGGTACGCAGGTAGGTATCATCAATATAGCCAGGAACGGTGAAAAAAGCCTGGGCGCTACCTTCGATCAAAATCAAACCGCGTTGTTAACCTTCCGCTCTGGTGGTAAAGTGTTTTACGGCATTGTGGGTATTGGTTATAATTTCAAGAATAAAAAACAAAAGTATGCCTACGAGGCTGGTTTTGGTGCCCATGTATTAACCATCCAATCGTTCCGCCTGAATACAGAATTAGTTAACGATGGCCTGGAAAGCTTTAAAGGCGGCGAATACTGGAGATCTACTTTCAGGCTGATGCCATCATTCCGGATAGCCAACAAAGTGGAGATATTTGCCGGCCCGTCTATCAATTATGTAAACACCAATACCGAAGAAGGGCGTAAGATGACCACCAAATACATCAACAGCTGGACACGCCATGATGGCCGCGACCTGTATGGGTTTTATTGGGGTTATACCGCAGGTATACAGGTGGGTTTGTAATAACTTCATTGCACAATGAGGGATGTCACCCTGAGCTCCGTCGAAGGGTAGAGCGCAGAGACCTGTCCCACCATGCTTCGACGGAGCTCAGCATGACACCCTGTTTTAGTATCAAACAAATTTTTTTCAGAACACAGTCAGGGTAAAGCTTACCGGGCGTGTCATACTACCGAATAATAAATAATAAACAGATAAAGATGATCACTAACAAAAACCAAAAAATGAAAGCAATTAAATTATTTGCAACAGCAGCTATCCTGTTTACTTTAGGAATAGGCTCTGCAAAAGCTCAATCGTCACCAGATCTTGAATTTGGTATCAAGGCGGGTGTTAACTTTTCTACCTTAAAAACTGGACTGAGCGCTATTAATGATAAATCTGGTAAAATAGGTTTTAACGCCGGTGTGTTTGCCAGGGCCGGACAAACCATATATTTTCAGCCGGAGATAAATTATGTAACCTTCAGCGATAAATACCGTTTTAATTCAAACGCTTATGAAGCTAAATTCAGGCAATTGAATGTACCTTTAATGGTGGGGTACAAGTTTGTAAATACAGCCGATCTGGTTTTTAGGGTTTCTGCGGGTCCGGATTTGTACTATAACCTTAAAAAGCCAATTGCTCCGGAAGGCTTTAAATACAAAGATTTTAGCGCTGGCGGTGTGATTAACGCAGGGGTTGACATTGGCAACTTAACTTTTGACGCCCGCTATAGCTTAGGCTTAAGTAAGGTGAATAAAGATCTAGGTCAAAAAGCCAATATCTTTAGCTTGGGAGTTGGGTTTAAATTTCAATAAAAAGCCTCACCCAGCCCTCTCCAAAGGAGAGGGTTTTAAAATAATTTTTAAATCACTGATATTGATTATACAATTACTTTTACTGAACCTAATAGCCGATAATGGATAATAAGGAGATGACGGTCGATTTGATCAATGAAAATGAAGCCGTTTTTGAGCAGCTGTTCAAAAAACATTTTAGGGAACTCCACGCGTATGCTTTCTCGTTACTGAAGGACTGGGATGTGGCGGAAGAAATTGTGCAATCGCTGTTCCTGAAACTTTGGGAAAAAAACGAATGGTCGCATATACAAACATCCATTAAATCGTACCTGTACAAATCGGTATATCATGACAGCCTGAACTATATCAGGCGACAAAAAGTTCAATTAAAATATCAAACCTCAACAGCGTATGCCATGAAGAACGATACAGATGATGCGGCAGGCAAGTTAAAAATGAGCGAACTGGAGCAGCATTTAAGCCAGGCCCTGAGTAAGCTGCCCGAAAAATGCCGGGCCATATTTCAGCTGAGCCGGTTTCAGGAATTAAAATACCAGGAAATAGCTACGCAGCTGGATATTTCCATAAAAACAGTAGAAACCCATATGGGTAAAGCACTGCGGATATTAAGAAAAGAAATGAAAGAGTTTTTACCACTTATTGCATTAATGCTATTTAATATGTTTAGATCATGAAACAGGATATGAGCGAAGATATACTGATCAAATATATTTTGGGGGAAGCTAGCACCGGCGAAAGGGAGGAAATTGAGACCTGGAGAAGGGACAGCGACGCTAACGCCAAAAAATTTGAGGAGGTAAAAATTATCCTGGAAACCAGCAAGCGACTAGCTCAGGTTAGTCCGCTGGGTGAGGCCGAGGCCTGGGAAAAATTTAAGGAAAAAAGGGCAACCGGCAGACAAGAGCCCGCCAAAGTAGTTCCGTTAAACAGGAATACGGGTTGGCTGCGTATAGCTGCAGCAGCAGTGTTGGTAATAGGAGGAGGATGGATAGGCTACTCTTTATACCAGCAAAATGCCGCTAACCAGGTAGTGAACATCCAGGCCAATAACCAGGTACGGGTTGATACTTTACCCGATGGTTCAGTGGTGCATCTGAACAAAAATTCGGGTATAAGCTACGTAGGTACTTTTAAATCAAAACGGGAGATCACACTTACCGGAGAGGCATTTTTTGATGTGAAGCATGATGAGGCAGCCCCCTTTACCGTACATGTGAATGATGTAACCGTTAGAGATGTAGGCACGGCTTTCAACGTAAAAAGCAAGCAGCGCAACACCCAGATCATTGTAGAAAGTGGGATTGTACAAGTAAGCCGGAGCAGCAACGCCGTGAGGCTAACCCGTAACCAGATGGTAAGCATTAACCCCGGGGACAAACAATGGAAGGTTGAAGAGAGCACCGACAATCTGTACGGCTACTATAAAAACCCTGTATTTAACGCCGTAAATGTGCCGCTTTGGCGACTCGTTGATGTATTGAATCAGTCTTACGGCGCCAATATCAAAATTGAAAATGCCGTCATGCGTAATATCCCTATCACTATCCCTATTAAATGGGCCGATCCGCTGAGCAACGCAGTGACCGCCATAAAAGGTACAACCCCTGCCATGAATATCGTTGGCACCGGAAATAACATCATTATAAAATAATAAAAGAGGCTGTATCATCAATCATGATCGGCCTCTTTTTTATTTGATCTATTCGGATACTTTATAGTTCTGGATTGCCAAAAAGTGGGTTTACATGGTTTACACTTTTTAGGGTTTACATTGGTTTATATTATTGATAATCAATAAATTAATAATTTTTTTGGCAAAAATGTGTAAACCCACTTTTTGCATCAATATCTGCTGACGGTTCAAGCGTCCACGCTTGAACCAAACTTAGGTAAGCGTCTATGCTTACAGTTAGTAAAAGTAAGCGTGGACGTCTGGGTGGGCGCAATAATATGATGATGAGAACACCGAAGGGTAGAGCCCGGAGGTCTGCCCTTCATATTTCGATGGGCTCTGCATGACATCGTCCCTCAAATTTTAAAAGCATAAGCCCTGGTGCGATTCCTTCCCGAGGGAAGGGGAGGAAGGGGTTTATGGAACAGGATAATCATCGCGCGTAGAAATCCCTCCCTGCCATTACACTTGCCCTACGCGCCCCTCCCGTGGGGAGGGAATTGAAATTTTTTGCTTTTATCATAGGGCTCGGCATGACACCCGTTTTGCAATAATTCTTTTACCCCATTTTTATAACCATAGAGGCGCATCCCTGCGTCTCTTTTTGTTACCAGACAAACTGTAAGCCGCCAGTTACGCCAATACTTAAAGTAGAGATGTTATTACCGCTGATATGTTTATTCAGTTGCCAGCCATGTATTTGGGCCTCGTCATTTACATTGGCGCTGGTGGCATCAAATGTTGGGCCTGCAAATAAGCGCAGCAGCTTACTAAGCTTATAGCCTGGTAATAATTTAAGAGATTGGGTTTCATAGAATTTCTTTTTGGTATCGGTAATAAGTTCTACCGTATACTCACCATTTAAAGAGAATTTTTGATGGTTAATGATGTGAGCGCCGAAACCCAGATCAAATATGTATTTGGCGGGTGCATTGCGCAGGCTATAACCGACGCCTATCAAGCCGTACATGACCCTGCCGCCTGAACGGAAATCGAGATGAGTGAACAGGTTTTCATCCGTGCTAATGGCTAAACTTTTCTCGCCGTTTTTAATAAAGTTGATGATGCCGATAGGGTAGTCGCTGCTATCAGCTACGTTAAATAAAAAGCTAAACTGAACCCCCTTTACCTTTTTGGCTACGTTGAAAAGACCTGCCATTTGTGATCCGGTTTGTACGGTCGACCAATTGAAAAGACTGGCAAACTGCAAACCGCTGGATTGCTGACCGGTATTGTACAAACCAGCTACCTGTACGCCGCCAGTAAAATTCTTTACGTGATTAGAAAGGCCTGCCATTTGAAAGCCCTGTGCCTCCTGATCGCGGTTGGCTATGCCAGCCACCTGCACACCTTTAAATTTATTGGTCCTGTTACCTATACCGGCCACCTGCATGCCGCTTGAGTTATTGAGCACATTGTTGTAAATCCCGGCTATCTCAAAACCGCTCAGGCTGCCACCTACTACGTTAAATATCCCGGCCATTTGAAAACCGATTACATCTTTGCGGTTGATATTAAATATACCGGCTGCTTCAACGCCGTTAATACCTGCAGTATAGCCGCCCAGGAGGTTATAGGAAACTTTGTCAATGATCTGGCTGTTATACATACCATGTGTACTTAAGCCAGGTACCAGCGAAACCTGGTACGGGCTTGTGGCAAAAAAGTTGCCCAGGTTCATACCCTGTACCAGTTGTTTGGAGCTGATAAAGAAGCGCGCGAATCTGCTGTGTTCCACACCGTTCCCTGAGCCTTCGTCGGGATAATATTTATAATTCTTGCTGTTATTATTCTTGGAGTCAACGTTCACTACCGGTAATATATAAAGGGCAGTATCGCGATAATTCTCTTTGCTTACGCTTAAAGAGAGCGCGCCAGTTGGGTTTTTAAGCCGGAGTTCAAAATAGCCCTTGTCGTTAGTTAATGTTGATACCAGCTGGTTCTTTTCATAAACGCTGGCCTGCGGTATAGCTTTTTGTCCCGTAACATCATTTACATAACCTTTAACTATGCCCAATTCTTTATCAACCTCGGCAGTAATGTACAATTTGCCGGGTGCATGCCTTAATACAATGTACCCGGGCACTTCTTTAAATTCGTAGCTATCACCCAGTAATTTATCTAACAAACTAAAAAGTGTTCCGTGGTATCCCGCAACAGATACCATACTATCGGCCGGGATGGTTTTGTTATTATAGGCAAAATAGAAGTTGCCTTTACTGGCAATTTTATCCAGCACACTGCCCATGCGTTGTTGTTTGATCTCACCGATGGAGATCTCTTTCATCAGGTTATTCTGAGCATAAAGTTTAGAGCAAAAAACTGCAGGTATAAAAAGCGCGAGGCCACGGGTGATTAGTTTTTGGTTGATGGTCATTAATTTATAGATGCTTTGTGTGTAATAGTGCGCCTGTTTTATAAACCGTTAAAGGCCGCATAAAGCATGGCGCATATGATAACACGCTCAAGGGCTTTTACCCTTACACTGTTTTAAATTATTTTAGGTTAGATGATTGTTTTGTCAAAAAGTGACAAAGAAATCTCCGGCGATGTTTTGAATACGGCAAAATTAACCATTTTATTCCCTAAATGTCAGCCCATTGTAAGCAATAAATAAATATTGATTTTTATTTTGAAATGATCGTTTCAAAATACTTATCTTTGATTCAACATTTCAAAACAAGAATCTTAAGCACTAAAAAAATGAATAATTTAACAAACAAAATTGCCGTAGTTACTGGTGGTAACAGCGGTATTGGATATGCAGCCGCAAAAGAACTGATAGCACAAGGTGCAACCGTAGTGATCACCGGCCGTAACCGCGATGCCGTAAACAAAGCAGCCGAAGAACTTGGCGCTACAGGTATCGTATCAGACCAAAGTAAAATAGACCAGATTGATCAACTGGCTCAAGCCGTTAAAGACCAGTTTGGCAAAGTGGATATCCTGTTCCTTAACGCCGGTATAGCTGCTTTTAGCCCGGTGGAAACTGCTACCGAAGATCATTATGACAGCATCATGAACCTCAATGTAAAAGGCGTTTATTTTACCGTTCAAAAATTTATCCCGCTGCTGAATGATGGTGGCTCAATTATATTCAATGCTTCTGTGAACGCCGTTTTAGGTATGCCTGATAGCAGTATTTATGCCGCCAGCAAGGCAGCATTGTTATCTTTTAACAAAGTACTGGCACGCGAACTGGCTTCGCGTAAGATCAGGGTTAATGCTGTTTCTCCTGGCCCGGTTGCAACTCCGCTTCATGATAAACTTGGTTTAGAACAGGAGCAGGCTGATGCCTTTGGTTCCATTTTGAGCCAACGGATATTATTGAACCGTTTTGGTCAATCAGAAGAAATTGCCAATGTTGTACGGTTCCTGGCTTCTGATGATGCTTCATTCATTACCGGTACCGAAATTACCGTGGATGGAGGTTTCACTGTGAACGCTATTGTGTATTAAAAAATTTGCCCTTAATTGAAACGATTGTTTCAATTAAGGGCAAATTTACTAACTTTGTCTTATTGCCCTGTTTGCCTGATTGGCAAGTGGGGCAATAAGGCACTTAAATTTGTTGATCATGGCGCGTAAAAAAGATTTTGATGAAGATGAATTGCTGGGGAAGGCAGCGGAGCTTTTTTGGAGAAAGGGATACAACGGCACATCGGCGCAGGATTTGGTGGACTGTTTGAACATCAACCGGTCGAGTTTGTATAATACCTATACCGATAAAAGAACGCTGTTTAAAAAATCCCTGTCGTTATATCAAACCCAGCAAACCGGGGCTATGCTCAGCATGCTGGCCAAGGCCACAGACCCCGAAGCTACGATAAAGCAAATTTTTGATGGGTTGATCAAAGAGAGTGTGGAAGATCAGTTGCTGAAAGGCTGTTTCATGGTAAACACCGCTGTTGAACTGGCCGGGCAGGATAAAGAGATAGGCGATATGGTAAATAACAATAACCTGAGCGTGGAAGATGCGCTAACCCAAGTGATAGCAAAGGGGCAGGAGCAGGGGCAATTCGGCACCCAAAAAAGCGCCCGTACATTGGCCCGGTTTGTTTTTGCCAATATCACAGGTATCAAGGTAGCTGCCCGAACCGGCGCCGATGAACAAACACTCCGTGATATTGCTGAGGTAGCTACCTCATCTTTAAAATAAAGGAATGATAAATCACTTTTTCAGATAGCGATCCACGCTCCAGTGATAAACCGGGATAGTTGACAATAAAAGGGCCGCGGCGCTATCGGCAAATACCGAATAGTTGAAAGGTATTCTCGGGCCAACAAAAATGGCCATAGATAAGGCAAAAATCAAAGTAAGCGCGAAACTGCCTAATGCGGTGAGTTTGGTTTTGTATCCGATGATCAGTAAAACACCAAATAAGGTTTCGGCAATGGTAGCCAGCAGGGCCATAACACCAGCAGCTGGTTTACCCAAAAACGGGAGCAGGGTATTGGTATAAGTTACAAAATTGTCCCAATTACCCCAGGCGTTACCGTGTTCGCCGGCTGCACCAAGCGCGCCGAGCCTATCAAGTACCGGCAATATAAAGCCTATGCCAAGTGCCAGGCGCAAAAATAGTTGTGGTGTTTTAGCTGTGCTATTCATGATAGTGTGTTAAGATGCAGGTAAAGGTAGATAACATTTATATGTCCGGGGGCTTTGAACCTGAAAGTGGTTCAAAATTGACATAGGTGTGGCAACATCTATTTTATTAAACAAGAACGGGCCTTTCAGAGCCCATTCTTGTTTAAGATCAACTTTTTGATCTGATAGTGGGTTTTCCCCATTTCCAAATAATAATCACTATCGGAATAGTCAGCGTTATCCACGAAAGTACATACCATACACCGGTACCTAATAAGGCGGCCAGTAATCCAAATATGGAGATAAAGGCCAATATCAAGGGGGCGCCCCAAACTTTTTTGTTCATCCTTAATTATTGGTTATAAGTGATTCATTATTTTCTTCGGCCGACAGGCGCAGGAAATATTCTGTATAAAACTTACGACGCACAATCCATAAGTATACGCCGCTGATGAGCACTATAATGGCTATTACATCAAATATGGCCCAGATGATCTTTAAAGGCGTGCCTCCATAGTTACCAAAATGCAGCGGTCTGGATATTTCTATAGAACGAAGATACCAGGGCATTTTTACAACGGCGGTTAATTTACCCGAAGGGGCATCAACCAGCATAGGGTTAAATAGCTGCGATGTTAAAGGCGTATTACCCTTGGCCCAAAACAGGTAATGAAATGGGCTGCCATACACGTTACCCGGGTAAACAATACTCACTATGGTAGCATCGGGAAGGGCTTTTCTGGCGGTTTGATATGCAGCCTGTACCGAACTTAAATCCTCCGTTTTGGGAACAGGTTTACCTTTGTATTTATCCAGCATGGCTTTAACATCGGTTATTTGCCACAGGCCAAAAAGCGGAGTTGAAAGTTCATTCATTACACCTGTAAAACCTACCACCAGTAGCCATGCGGCTGTGGCGATACCCAATAGGTTATGCAGATCGAGCCATTTAAGCCGGCGCGAACGGCCTGATCGTACGGTTCCGAAATCGAGCTTTTTCATGAACGGGCCGTATAAAACGATGCCCGAGATCATGGATACAACAAAGAATATACCCATAAGTCCCACAAACAGTTCGCCGGGCAGTTCCATAAACAAATCACGGTGCAGGGAAAGCATTATCGCTATAAAATTTGGCGGCCGGCTGTTAAGTGGTGGTTCGTCCTTGAGCAATTTGGCTGTACGGGCATCAAATTGCATGGAATGGGTTAGCTTGTCATCCGAAGTATAAGAGGGGAGCATATTCACCACTACCTGCGGCTCGTCGTCATCCACAAAAATATAGGTGATCACGTCTTTTGGATAGCGATGGCGTGCCTGGCTTACAAATTTATCCAGGTTGGCCGTAGGCGTGTTTTTAGGCATCACCGCGTACGGCGGATCGGTACTTAACCATTGCTGTATCTCATCCTCAAATATGAGCGGCAAGCCAGTGAGGCATAGCAGCAGCAAAAACAGAGTACAGATGAGGCTGGTCCACCGGTGAACCCAAAACCACTTTTTGATATTTTTTAATTGTGCCATATTATAATTTAAAAGCTACCGTAGCGCTAAACCTGCGCGGCATCATCTGACTTACATAGCTACCCCAATAAACTTTGTTGGTGAGGTTATCCATTTTCAGGCTCACCCGGTAAACTGGTTTATCATAGCTAACTACCGCGTTTAATACAGTATAGGAAGGCATATAAAATTCGCCCTGTGACCTGGATTGTTGTATATAAGCTTTTCCGTTGTAGTTACCGCCAATGCCCAGGCCCAAGCCTTTTAAATCGGTATTTAAAAAGTGATAACTTAACCACAGGTTAGCAGTTTGGGCCGGACCGGTCCATTGATGCAAACCGTCCACATCGGGATTGGTGTTGATGGTATATATATCATTATAAGCGTAACCAGCTATCAGGTTAAAGCCCCTGAACGGATTAGCTATCAGTTCAGCCTCGAAGCCCTTACTTAATTGTCCGCCATCCTGAACCTGGTAAGCCGAGCGTCCGGGCGTAAAATCCTGATGAATAACGTCGCTTACTTTGATGTGGTAATAGCTCAGGGTGCTGTTCAGCTTACCATCAAACAAATCCAGTTTTACACCGCCTTCCCATTGATTGGCCTGGCTTGGTTTAAATGATGAGAAACTGCCATCGGGCTGACGTACCGGTGCATTATTGCTAAAACCGTTCATGTAATTACCAAACAATGAAACATGCTGGGGAACGATCTGATATACCAAACCCAATTTTGGTGAAAATGCGGTTTGGTTAAACTTGCCGGTGATAGTATCCTGGTTAATGTTTCTGTTACCGTTGTTTACAAAATGATCAACCCGCAGGCTGGCCATGGCCAGCAAATTATCGGTTAGGTTTAAAACATCTGAAGCATAAGCACTGTAGGTGCTTTGGCTGGTTGCGCTTTTGTTATAGGGTTGTTTAGAAAGCGCTGCATCCAGTGATGTTTTAGTGAGTTCATTATATCGCGGATCTTTTCCCTGTATGCGCACCTGGTCAAAACCGTATAATGTTAATGATGAACTGTTGGATGTACTATTGTAATAATCCAGCCCGATTACTATTCGATTGCGCAGCTTACCTATTTTAAAATCTCCGTTAAAATTTTGCTGTAACTCGGTATAATTATAGTTGGTATGCTCATAACCGGGGTTACGTGATACTACGCTATCACCCTGGATACTGTTATAGCTCCAATAGCCTTCCACGCTGGAGTTGGTGTGCGAAAAGGAAGTTTGTGATGTCCAGTTATCAGATAGTTTATAATCAACTTTTCCGTATACACTTACCGACGGCGTGGTTTCATACAGGTCGTTATTGCTGTATGATTTTGTCCAGTCGATACCCAGATCACGTGGATTGGTTTTGGTGAAAGATGCCTCTGGAAACAGGCGGTTAAAGTCATTGGCTTTCTGCGTATAGATCTCGGCATCTAAGGATATCGACAAGCGATCATTTACCTTGTACAGTAATGATGGAGCAACAAAAAAGCGTTTGGTAAAACCGGCATCCTGGAAACTGCCTTCATCGTCATAGGCTACATTGGTACGTAAAAACAAACCTTTGCCTTTATTTAAAGGCGTGTTTATATCGGCTGTTACCCTGCTTAAGCCAAAGCCGCCTACCGTGTAAGCTATTTCGCCGCCGAAGGTTTCAAACGGCTTTTTGGTTACCCGGTTAAGCAAACCGCCAAAAGAGGTTAAACTGCTACCAAATAGAGTAGCCGAAGGGCCTTTCAATACTTCAATCCGCTCAATGTTGGCTACTTCAATGCTGTTGGGTTTATTATCCTGCAAGCCATTACGGAGATAGCTTGTTGTAAAAAAGCCGCGCAGGTTAAAGGAGTTTGACCCGTTAACCAATGCCTGACTTACCCCGGTAACATTTTTCAACACATCGTTATAGCTAACAATCACCTGGTCCTGTAATAATTCTTTAGGCACCACATTGTATACCTGTGGGTTCTCCAAGTTTTTTAAAGGCATTTTGGCTACGTCGCCCGTTTCTTTTTTGGCAAATTTGTTATAGCCCGAGGTAATAACTACTTCCTGCAGGGACTGGTTATCTTCGCTGAGTATAAAATCAGCAGTAACTGTTTCACCCGGCTTAACAACTAAGGTTTTATTTTGCGCAACAAACCCAACATGCTTAATAACGAGGGTATAGGTACCCGGCTTGATGTTTAAAATCTGGTAAAATCCATTATCGTCTGTGTGAGTGCCTTTAGTGCTGCCTTTTATGGTGATGCTCACCAAAGGCTCGGCTTTTGCTCCGGCAGAAGTTATTGAACCTTTAACAGAACCCGATTGCGATTGCGCAAAAGATGGTAATCCAAACAGAAACAGCACTAAAAAGACAAGAATGCATCTGTTAAAACGGAATTGTGATATAAAATTCATGGCTGGTGTAAAGAATGATTAAAATTTAAATGCGATGCTGCCGGAAATGCTCCTTAATTGCTGTGGGTTTACGGTATACCAGCCAATCCAGTATTTTTTATTGGCGAGGTTGTTTACCGAAGCTGCCAGGCGGAATTTACCGGCATCATAAAATACGCTGGTATTTAACACCGTGTATTCCGGAACATAAAACTGACCGGCACTTTTGCTGCTTACTACTAAACTTTTACCAGAATAATTACCTCCAAAACCAGCACCTAATCCTTTCGCAGCTCCTTTTGTAATGCGGTAGCTTAGCCACAGGTTGGCCATATCTTCAGGACCCGAACTATTTGGCCTTAGTCCGTTCACATCATTATCAGCATTGGTGTATTTGCTGTTATTATGGGCGTAGCCTGCCACGATATTGAAACCGGTGAACGGATTGGCAATGATCTCGGCTTCTAAACCTTTACTTAACTGCGTGCCGTTTTGGATAGAGAAGTTAGGATGGTCGATATCTGAGCGCACAATGTTTGATACCTTTATATCATAATAGCTTATCGTTCCGGTTAGCTTACCGTCAAAAGCATTCAGCTTAACGCCGCCTTCCAGTTGATTAGCTTGTTCCGGTTTGAAGGAATGGCCTGCAAAATCGGTCCCGGTTTTATTGGTAAAACCGTTTTGAAAATTACCAAACAAGGATACCTTGTCTTTAACTACCTGGTAAATTATACCAAATTTTGGCGATAATGCAGTTTGTTTAAACCCGCCGCTGGTTGTGCCACTGGTAGGATCATAATTGCCGGCATTGTCAAAATAGTCAATTCGTAATGCTGCATTAACAATCAGCTGATCGGTGATATTAACCACGTCTGATATGTAGGCGCTGGTTATATATTGTTTGTTGGATATAATATACGGATTTTTAGAGGCAGGGCTATTGGCATAGGCCGAATCTACTTTAGCCTTATTGAAATTTAAATAATTGGGGATTTTGCCTGTTGAGTTAATCACATCAAACAAATCATCGGCAGTTTGGCCGCCTGCTGTTCCTGAAAACTCATGGTAAACTACATTGGCATTGTAATTATAGTAATCTATACCGGCCACCACGCGGTTTTTTACCGTCCCGATGTTGAACTTGCCCACAAAATTTTGTTGAATATCAAGCGTACGGTCGTACCCATCTATTGTCCAAACGTTACGTGCAATCTGGTTGTTGCCTGGTAAAAGGTAGAAGTATGGCATAGGGCCGTACGAATTGGTATTCACGACCGAGATATTGGTTTGCGAGGTCCAATTGTCAGATAGTTTATAATCCATCTGCCCAACAAAGTTAAGATTGGTGGATCTCAACACCAGGTCATTACTGATATAGGCGCGGTTATAATCTAAATTGAGCTTGTCGGCACTGTTAACACCTAATTGAGGTACTGTGGCATTAAAGAAGAATGTAGTTGGTGTAGTACCTTCAGATTTATACAGTTCTGCATCAAACGAAAAAGATAAGCGGTCATTTACTTTATAGGTAAGGCTTGGCGCAACAAATATGCTGTTGTGGAAACCGGCATCCTGCCATGTTTTTTGTGTATTCAGTGAGGTATTGATGCGAAACAAAAGATTTTTAGCAGAATCAAGCGGTGTGTTAACATCTGCCGAAAGGCGGTTAAACCCATAGCTTCCGCCACTGTAAGCAATTTCGCCGCCAAAGTGATCATACGGTTTTTTTGTAACCCGGTTAATCAATCCGCCATATGCTGTTACTGCACTACCAAACAAGGTACCTGAGGGGCCTTTAAGTACTTCTATACTCTCTACATTTGCAGCGTCTATGGTAGTACTCACATTACTGGGTAAGCCGTTTCGCAGAGAGGTATTCAATTGAAATCCGCGCAGGGCAAAAGAACTGCCATTACCAAATCCAGATCTGTCGGTTGCTGCCCAAAGCCTGTTGATACCCGGTACGTTTCTTAAGGCGAGATCCATGTTGAAAGCAGACTGTTCTGTCATCAATGCGCTTGTTACAGTTGAATATACCTGGGTATTCTCCAGGTTATTTAAGGGCATTTTAGCAGCATCGCTGCTTTTGGGTGCCGAAAAGCGATTGGCTTTTTTACTGCTTACCACTACCTCATTTAATTGTTCGTTGCTTTCCTGAAGTGTAAAATTTACCTGCTGGGTTTCGCCGGCTTTTATTGTTACCTGCTTTGTTTGGGTTGATAAACCAATAAGACGTGCAACCAGACTATAGGAGCCAGGACGCACGTTTTTTAATTCGTAATGTCCGTTAAGATCAACGGTTGTGCCATGGTTATTCCCTTTTAATGAAATAGAAACGGAAGCTGCCGGTTTGCCGTCGGCTGTTTGTACGGTTCCTGTAATGATGCCGGTAGTAACCGACTGTCCGTAGCTTCCATATGAGGTAGCTAATAAAATAATAAAGCTTAAAAACTTTATAGCGGCTCCGCGATAACGGAACAGTCGTTTGTTAGAATCTGTGGGGTTAAAACTTGGAAGGGTAGGGTAAAGAAAATCCATAGTTGGTGTAAATAATTAATGATTAAAAGACCGGTTAAAATTCAGAGCCTGAAATTTTGCAGGCAGGCTCCGGTTTGCTTGTGATCAGGAATAAAGAAGGGGTAAATACAAGAAGGCACGTATGTAATAATGTCACCATGACTATGCGTATTGTGGAATTTTTGAACCCTTTTTATTTCCCTGGAAATAATCACGTGGCAAAATAAATTCTTATTTAGATTAAATCCAAATAAAAACAACAATAAAATGACATTACTTTATAGCTAGAATTAAAACCGATATGGGATTGATTGTTGGTTTCGCATCAAGCAATTAATTAATATATGATTAACCCGGAGATAGTATTGGCTGATTAGATTTGCTCCCGAATTAAAAGAAACTATAATTTATTATGGTAATAGTAGAGCGCTGGATGGCAGCACGCTGAAGGTTCGAATCCTTCCTCTACGTCTAAAATCCCCATTAACCGGTTATGAACTATCCTTTAATCGTATTGATCATTTTATTGGCGCTGGGAGTTATCGGCTTACTGGCCTGGAAAAATCAAAAGGATAAGAAAAAGATAGAGAAGGAAATGAACCGCTCCGATATCAGAGCCGAAAAACATAACGACCATAAAACCAACGCCTGAACGGTATCCGGAACCTTACAGATTAATATTCCCGAATAAAGAATTGTTATTTCAATGTTTCTTTAATGTAATCTACTTGTTTGTTAACATTGAGGTTACATTAAAATGTTTTCTTTGTTTGCTGTTTCTGATAGCGAGTTAATGCCCTGTTTAATACTATGATCACCCATTCAATTTTAATGTATGGTTAGCATTTATGCCCGGCCCTCGCAATTAATGTTGGTTCTGTTTGGGCTTTTTTTATGTTTAAACATGGCGGCCCGTGCCCAATCAGAAAAAAGCGCCCAGCTTCAGCAATTACAATCATTAGGGCAGCCGCGCCCGGATTCGGCACTTATTATACTTAAAAAGGCACATGCCAAAGCCGTTCAGGATAATGATAGCCTGGCAGCAGGCCGAATTTTGCAGCAAATGGGACAAATTTGCTTTAACCAGGGGCATTACGCGCAGGCCCTTGATTTTTATTTACATGCCGATAAAATATTTGCGCAGGAAAATAATAAGGATCTACTGGCCGGAAACATGGGTAAAATGGGGATCCTGTATTATTATAACAAACAACCCGACAAAGCATTCCAGGTTTACAATAAAGCCCGGACTCTTTACACATCTACCGGTAATAAAAAGGGACAAGCAGAAATATTTGGTGCCATAGGGCATTTGTACGAGAAACATCATCAGTACGATAGTTCTTTTTATTACCAGCATTTAGCCTTACGTACTTATAATCAGATAGGTGATAACTACGGGCAGGCAAAAATATATGAGAATCTGGGTAGTATCCATGAAGACCTGGCCAATTACGATTCATCTTACTCTTGTTTTAAAAGATCGCTGGAGATTTACCGACAACATCATGACGAGGTTGCCAGCATTGAAGTGATCAATAACATCGGTGATATTTTACGCAAAACGGGTAAGTATGCGCAGGGAATTGAACAATCGCGCCTGGCTTATACCTTGTCTGTAAAAAACAATAACCTGTATCAGCTTGCTGCGGCTTGCCGTGATCTGGGCAAGGGCTATCAATTGCTTCATCAAATGGACAGCGCTTATCATTACCTGGAGCTGAGTCGCAAATATTCGCTTGAAGTGTATTCCAGGGAGAGCCTCAAGCAAACGTCTTTTTTGCAGGTGTTGTATGATATGGATAAGAAGAGTGATGAAATTATACGGCTCAATAATATTCGGAAAATTAACCAGATAGTTACCATCGCTATTATCACCATTGTACTGTTGCTGATTATTTTGGGATTGGTAACATTTAGCAGGCAACGGTTAAAGATCAGGGATCAGCGTGTTTTGGCCGAACAGAACAAATCGATATTTGAAGCCCAGCATGAATTGATGCAGTTGGAACTAAAAAACAAACAACTGGAAGAAGAAAGTCTGAAACAGCAGCTGGAGCTTAAAAGCCAGGAACTTTCAACCCATACATTAAATCTTATTAAAAATAATCAGTTACTGGAAAATATGCGTAATACGCTGCAGGATATGGTGAAGGAAGACAAGCGCGATCAGAAAAAACAAATGCAGCAGATCATCCAGCAAATAAACCAAAGTTTTAACCACGAGCAGCAATGGAAAGAATTTACCCTTGCTTTTGAGCAGGTGCACCAGCGATTTTTTGATAAATTGAAACAGCATAGCAATGAGCTAACATCGGCAGATATGAGGCTGATCACCTTGCTTAAAGTGAATATGGATTCTAAAGATATTGCCGGCTTATTAGGTATTTCCAATGATAGCCTGCGTGTTGCCCGCTATCGCCTCCGCAAAAAACTCAACCTTGAACAGGGCGATAACCTGTCAACTTTTATACAAGCGCTTTAGTGGAGTGGTGAGTGGTTCGAAGTTCTGGGAGCGAGAGCAAGGATCTGGAGCGAGGTTCGGGAAAATAAGAGTTATTTTTTCGAGGTAAGGTTGCAGATAGTTTTGAGATCGTATGCAAAGAATTACCTAATATTAACCTTATCTCGCTCTCACACCTCGCTCTCTCCGCGAACCCCGAATCTTGCTCCTGCTTCCCTTAACACTTCCTTAATGTAACGGTAAAGTAATGATAATGGAGGTTTTTATTGTTAGTATATTATTGATAATGATTTAGTTATGATTTTATGTTGCTGTTGTATATATGCTGCTTGTAACGGTGTTTCCTTTTTGTAACGGCAAATATTCGGGAGCAAAGAGATGGTTTAAACACTTTTGCATCGTCAAAAAAATCAAACACAATTGTATCAATCGTTAACAAAAATGAATAAATATTTACAGACCTTATTATTCCTGTTGTTATGCGTTACCGCTGCAAACGCTACAAAGCTTAAGGGCCATGTTTACGACCGTAAAACCGGCGAACCTATGGTTGGTGCTACCGTTAGTCTGGATAAAACTAACAAAGCAACCACTACCGGACTGGATGGCTCATTCGAATTAAAAGATGTACCAAAAGGTACATTCAATCTGCGGGTTTCCTATGTAATGTATCAAACCCTGATACAGGAACTGGAAATAACTAAAGAGGATAACCCGCATCTGAAAATTTACCTGGAAGAGGCAGGTAAGGCATTGCAGGAGGTAACCATCTCTACCAAAAAGAATGCGGCCTCCGAGAACACTGCCAGAAGATTGGAGCAACAATCAACCCAGGTAATGAATGTGGTATCGGGCAGGGCTATCGAAATATCGCCTGATTTAACGGTAGCCAATGTGATTGCCCGTGTATCAGGCGTATCGGTTGAACGGAATAGCAATGGTGATGGTCAGTATGCCATTTTAAGAGGTATGGACAAACGCTATAACTATACGCTGGTTAACGGCGTAAAGATTCCGAGCCCAGATAATAAATATCGCTATGTTCCGCTTGATATTTTCCCGGCAGATTTGCTGGATCGCCTCGAAGTATATAAAACCCTGACACCTAATATGGAAGGCGATGCGGTTGGTGGCGCCGTTAACATGGTGATGAAAGATGCTCCCGATCGCCTTACAGTGAACGCCAATATAGCCGGAGGTTATAGTCAGCTATTTATCGACCGTAAGTTTATGAGTTACGATTACTCCGGTATCAACTATAAATCACCTTCGGAAATAAATGGTAAAGCTTACCAGGCTACCCAAAACGATTTTTCGAAAGGTACTCTGAGCTATGCTTTAAAACATCCGGCGCCGAGTGTGGTGGGCAGTCTGACTTTAGGCCAGCGCTTTTTTGATAATAAATTAGGCGTACTTGTTGCCGGTAGCTATCAGAATACTTACCGGGGGAGCAATAGTATATTCTATAGTTCAAAAGTTGTTCCGACGGCTCAGTATGCCGCTGTTACCAGCAAGAGCGACAGGGAATATTCGGAACAGCAAAAACGTTATGGCTTGTTCTCCAAAGTTGATTACGTGATTGATAAGCGTAATAAGCTGAGCTTGTTTAATACCTATGTTAATTTAACTAATATACAGGTTAGGGATGAGGTTTCAACCAATTTTTCGACTGATTATGATCCTGATAAGGGAAATGCGCAGTTGGGTTATTCCACACGTAGCCGTTTAACCAAGCAGCAAATTTATAATGGTATGTTGCGGGGCGATCATCAATTGTTTAATGATAAATTAAAAGTACAATGGTCGGCGGTTTATTCATCGGCAGAAAACGAAATTCCTGATAATACCACCATCAGCCTGAATGGTGTGCGCGAAAACTTTGTAGACAGGCGTACATTGCTTACCAACGGTACGCCGCTTACCCATCGTTGGGAACGTAATACCGACGAGGATAAGGCTGGTTATCTAGATCTTACATATACCGCACCGGTTGCAGGTGTAAATGTTGATTTCTCTGCAGGTGGTTTATATCGCGATAAACAGCGCAGCAGTTTTTATAATAACTACGCGCTTACCCCGGTTAACCCGGGAGCAGTATACGGTACCGATTTTCAGAATTATACCGATCTGTCTTTTACGGTAACCAACCCGGGCGGCGCCGTAAACAATCCTTTAACTTATGATGCCTCTGAAAAAATAGGGGCAGGATATGGTATGTTCAAGTTCACTACCAAGGCAGTACAGGTTGTGGGTGGTGCACGGATAGAACATACCGATCAGGGATACCGTATGCTTTTCCCGGCCGGCGAAACTCGCCCTACAGGGAATCAAATATATACCGATGTATTGCCAAGCTTAACCATCAAGTACTTTTTAACAAATAAGCAACAGCTGCACGCTTCTTATTTCAGGTCGCTTAACCGCCCCGGGTTTTATGAGATAGTGCCGAGCAAAGTAGTTAACGAGGAATACCAGGAACGTGGTAATCCCGATCTGAAACGCGCCATTGCCGATAATTACGATTTAAGATATGAGCTTTTCCCGGATGCAGGAACGCAGTTACTGGCGGGTGCCTTTTATAAAAATATTAAAAACCCAATTGAGTATATTTTCCAGGCTGATGCTACCCGCGGGCAGGATACTTATTATACGCCAGGTAATTTTGGTACAGCACATAACTATGGTTTAGAGCTGGATTTCATTAAGTTCTTTAATAAGATTGGTGTAAAGGCCAATTACACTTACACCCATTCCCGTATCACTACGCCAAAGGATACTTATATAACTGATGCTAATGGCGATACCCGTAAAATATCAGTGAACCAATCGCGCCCGCTGTATGGCCAGTCTGAACATATTGCCAATGTTTCCCTGTTGTATAAGGATACCAAAAAAGGCTGGGACGCGCAGGTTTCGGGTGCTTATACCGGGCCGCGTATCAATACCGTATCGCAGTTCCTGAATAATGATCTGTGGCAACAAGGTTTTATACAGATGGATGCCTCGGCCGAGAAACGCTTTAAAAACGGATTGAGTGTATTTGTTAAAGGCGGTAACCTGCTTAACACACCAAGCAAGCTGTTCATCAAAGGAACCAATCCGGCCAATGCAGCCCTAAAAGACGACAACATCGAATCAAACGGACATACGCTGATTCGCAGTGATTATTACAAACAAACATACCTGATAGGTGTGCGCTATAAACTTTAAAAAATGTCAATCATTTTAATCAAAAATAAGATGAACTTAAAACCCATATTTACAGCACTGCTGTTATCGGCTATAACCATTAGTGGTTGCAGAAAAGCCAATCTGGATGTGGATACCAGCTCCGGCAACGGATCGGCCAGCGGCGAAGTTTCAGGTGTTTGGGCCAAAGGCAGCACCCAGGTCATCAAAGGTGATATTATTATCCCGGCAGGCAAATCATTAACCATTGAAGAAGGCGTTACCGTATTGATGGATACCGTTGCCAAACCGGAATTCATCGTAAAAGGTAATCTGTATTCGATGGGTACAGCCGAAAATCCGGTTAAGATCACCGTAGCTGAACAATACCGTACTGATGCCAAAAAATTTGGGAAGATGTGGGGAGGTATCCTGGCCGCCCCAAGCTGTGCAGAACTGGTACTGGATCATACCATTTTAGAGTATGGTGGTAATACTACATCAGATGCATCAACCTCTGTCAAACAAGGACTATATAAAGCCGTGGCCGGCGAAAACTTACCGGCCTTATGGTTCTCGAACGTTAATGGTAAGCTTATCGTGGTTAACTCCATTGTTCGTAACTTCCAGGAGGACTGTACTTATATTGAAGGTGGTAAGATCATTTTTGCCAACAATACTTTTTATACAACCGGGGTAACCGGCGGCGAGGCGATGAACTTTAAATCGGGCTGTTTGGCCGATGTGGGTTTTAACCTGGTTTATAGTGCCAATACCAATGCGCTTAAGTTATCCAACTCAGGCGATCGTAATCCGCAGGCTTATATTATTGCTTATAACAATACTATGATAAATACCGGCTGGCGCAGACCATCAGCCAAAGGTGGCTCTATCTGGCTGGAAAACAATGTACATGCCGACATTTATAACAATCTGTTTGCCAATACCCGTTTTGGTATCAAAAGAGATACTAAATCAACCGAAGATAAACGTACGGTGATCAGCAATAACCTTTATTATGGTTATGACCAAACCACGGTAAATCAGTTTCAGCCATCAAAAGATATTGTTGGTGGTGTGAACGATATTATCAGTACCAAAGCGGGTGACAACGATCCTAAATTTGTGAATTACCCCGAATCTACCCCGGTACTGAATGCGGTGTTTAATACCGCCTGGGATTTTCATTTACAAAGCGGTTCGCCTGCCTTAAATCATGGTAAAACCAGCTTTACCCGTCACCATGCCGCAGGTATTACAGTAAATGGGGTGACCTATGTATCGCCAGATCCTGCTACTTACATCGGCGCTTTCGGAACAAAATAAACAAACAGAAAAATCTACAGCCCTGCTTGTGCAGGGCATTTTTAAATATGATTAATGAATAAATTAAACACTTTTTTATTGGCATCACTGGGCATCGTGTTGTTTAACACAGCTTATGGCCAGAGCCAGTTACGTGATCATAAGGGGAATATAATGCCTGCAGTTTCCCCGCAAGCTATTAAACCAGTTATTATTACAGAGCCTGTATTATTTGATACGGATGACCCCGCGATATGGGTAAACCCTGCAGATCCGGCTCAAAGCCTGATTATCGGTACCGATAAAAATAGCGAAGGGGCACTTTATGTATTTGACCTGCAAGGAAAAATTGTGAAAGATAAAGTGGTACGTGGTTTAAAACGCCCCAATAATGTCGATCTGGCTTATAGTCTGATGTTAGGTGGCAAACCTACCGATATTGTTATTACCACCGAACGAATGACTCATAAGTTGAGGATATTTTCCCTGCCGGATATGAAACCGGTAGATAATGGTGGTATTGACGCATTTGTTGGCGAAACAGGTTTTGAATACCGCGACTTGATGGGTATATCTATTTACACTTCAAAAGCGGGTAAGATGTACGCCGTAGCCGGTCGTAAAAATGGGCCGAAAGATGGCAGTTACCTGTGGCAGTATTTGTTAGAAGACGACGGTACCGGAAATGTTAAAGCTACTCTGGTGCGCAAGTTTGGCAAATACAGCGGCAAAAAAGAGATCGAAGCCATTGCTGTTGATAATGAGTTGGGCTATATTTATTATTCCGACGAGCAGGTTGGCGTCCGCCAGTACTATGCCGATCCGGAGAAAGGGGATAAAGAACTGGCCATATTTGGTACATCTGGTTTTGAGGCTGACCATGAGGGCATCTCTATTTATAAACTAACAGACAAAACAGGTTATATTTTGGTATCTGATCAGGGAGCCAACCGTTTCCAGATCTTTAGCCGCGAAGGAACAAAAGCCAATCCTTTTGAACATAAACTGCTGAAAATTGCCAATGTAGCTGCCCAGCAAAGTGATGGCTCAGATGTGGTGGCCACACCGCTTAATGATACTTTTAAACACGGCATTTTTGTGGTGATGAGTAACGATAAAACATTTCACTATTATCGCTGGGAAGATATTGCTGGTAAAGAGTTGAAAGTGAAAATAACCAGCAAGTAACTGACCTATAGGTTAATTATTATTAATAAAAGGTCGCCTTGAAAAAAATCAGGGCGACCTTTTATTTTGCCGATACCACTGATAAGCGTTTAAACTTTCAAATAAATTGCTAAAAATATTAGTATTTTAATAAAATTTAATTTAGGTTTGTATCACAGAATCGGAGGGGCGATACCCGATTTTCCTAACAGATATAAAAAAGTGATATGAAGATTGAGGATAAGATTTACGGTAATTTTGAGGTTGGGCCAGTGCTGGAAGAACTGATCTTGTCGGCGCCTGTACAGCGGTTAAAAAATATTCATCAGGGGGGAGCGATATTCCTGGTAAACCCGGCTTTAAATCAAACCCGTTATGCGCATTCTGTTGGCGTACTTTACCTGGTAAAGCATTTTGGTGGAGGTATCGAAGAACAAATAGCTGCTTTACTACACGATGTTTCACACACTGCTTTCTCACACGTAGCTGATTATGTGTTTGAAAACATCAAGGAAGATTATCACGAAACCATATTTGATGAGGTGATCAATCGCTCAGAAATTCCTGCCATCCTCAAAAAATACAGATTCGATAGCACTACCTTATTTAAGCATGCCCATACCATTTTGGAGCAGCCGCTCCCCGGGCTTTGTGCCGACCGGGTAGATTATACTTTGAGAGATTTATACCAGGCTGGCTTTATCGGTCTAACCGATATCAGGAACTTTATCAGTGAGCTCACCATCCAGGATGGTTGCATGGTCGTTAAGTCCGAAAAAGCGGGTGATTGGATCAAAAATCAGTTTAGGCGCCTAAATGAGGCTTATTTTAAAAAGCCGGAGCATGTATACGCCAACCTGAAACTGGCCGAACTTATTAAAGACGCTTTGACTGAAGGGTTACTTCAAAAGAACGATCTTTTACGGGATGATTTCCAGGTATTGCGTAAATTAAATATGGATAAGGGTATGAGCCAGCGATTAAATGATATCGAAAACCTGGTACATTTTAAGCAATTTGCTAATAAAGGTGCAACAGAACGATTTAAGCAAAGATCGTTATATCCCTTGGTTATGGTTTAAAACCGTGTCCTCAAAAAATAAATACAACCTAAACTTTATACAAAAAAACAAGCCCGGAGATTTTATCCGGGCTTGTGTCATTTTAAACTTTAATGCACCTTTATCAGTATGATGGGTATTAAATTTTTGATGTTGGTTATTTGTAACGATATTATTTACCTTTTACCGCGGCCAAAACTGCAGCTCCATAACCTGTAGGATCACTGTTAAAGGCATAAACAAATACACCACCTTTTTGGCCTTGGGTTGGTGTCCATTTAGCAATATCAACAGCATCACTTTGAGAGCTTGCAGTTTCTGCATTATGGCCGTAAACCATTTTTGCCGATGGTATTTTATTAGTACCCGTAGCATAATTATTCATTAACTGGGTACGGGTTGAATTACCATCGTAAGATTGTACGCCGAAATAAGTAAAATTGTTTACAAAATTGCTGGCAATATTGTTCCAGGCATAACAATCCAGGCCCGATGCTATTTCCAACTCATTGCTGGCCGTGGTGCCAAAGTATTTTGTCATTTCTTTGATGCAATTGATGTAGTTTGCGTTGGCAGCCATGCTTGAACTATACCAACCATAATAACCAATCTTATTATATGCCGGGAAGGCAGGAATTGGAGAGGGTGGCGTACCACTGTGTTCTACATCCAAAGTTATTCCATCCAAATGTAACTGATCAAGCAATACTTGTTTCATTTTTAAAGCATAGGCAGATGCGCTGGCGTATCCGGCAGGTTTTGTAGTTTGCCAGCTGGAGTCGTCATCTATGTTTTGTATTACCTTAATACCACGTGCCTGCAGCTTTTTTATATCACTATAAAAAGCGCCATAGGATTTATAAGCGCCGATGTAGCCTCCACTGGCCGGATATTTTACAGTATCAATGTAATTCGGAAGTTTAACCACAAACAAAACCACAATGTCTACCCCGTCAGGAATATCAGTCAGTTTATAAGTAGGGTTTCGTCCATCTGTTACAAAGTAGGCAATGAATTTTTGAGTATTGGTACTGTTGGTTACGGCTCTGTTAATCGTATTATTTGTGGGAGCCTTTGCCTGATTATCTTTTTTACAGGATTGTGTGAATGCCATCACTGACATGCAAAGTACAAAAAGCCCGATTAGGGAAATAAATTTTTCTTTCATGATTGATTTTAAAGGGGGTGTCGGTAAAATTGGTATAGTAACTTTTAGAAGCGCTTTGATATAGCCCGGTATCGCTTCTTACAAAAAGGGTTTAAATGGATAGTTTAGAAGGTCAAAAAAAGAACCCTTCCTAAAAAGGGTCCTTATACTAACCACTTAATCAACCATATCCAGGTCTCACTCCGGATAGCAGCCAATTTTTTTAAATTGCCGGACATTAGGGCTGCCAGCATTTTTGCGTAATAACAGTGTTATAACCTATCTAACACATAAGTGAATGTAAATCAAAAAGATGTGATTTTGTATTATTATGGTTACACAAACGTTTGCGTAAATTAAGAGCCTATAATAACAATATCAGTAGTAGATATGGATGTTATGGGGCTCAGTTGTTAATGATCTGAGCTATTTGCTGGTAAAACTACTTAGAAAAGAGGTATTTGCATGCGGAATTTTAACAGAGCGTAAAACAGGTATTAGATTATCACGCAAACGTTTGCATAATTATTTTATACGGAGATATTTTTCGATTCTTTAATAGGCTAAGCTTTGTGCACGGTAAAAATATCACGTAATATGGCAGGGGCATCAGCTCTGACAGAATAATATTTACCAGTTAGTTGTAATTGATTGCCGGTTTGCGTAATACTGATTTGCAAAAATCCATGCTCATCATCGCAGTAAGATTTTAGATAAATTCCCGGAAAGGGCAGGGGCTCAAAACGACTGTCATCCAGTGAGGCAATACGGTGCAATTCATCAAAGCCGCCTGCGCCCGAAACGATATAAGGTACTTCTATGCCATCTGCATATGATTGATGAAACCGTTGATAATTATGTACATGACCACTGAAAACAATATCTGGTCGTACTCCTGTACTATTAAAAGCATTTTCCAGTATATCGATCATGGTTAAGCTAGAACCATGATTGATATCGGCGGAATATGGCGCATGGTGTAAACATAAAATCAGCATTTTATCTGATGGTGCCGACTTCAGCTCGTTATGGAACCAATTCTCCTGTTCTGCCGAAACTGCACCATACTTTGGTACATTGGTGTGCAAACCGATGATGGTGGCCAGGGGTGTTTCCAGCGTCCAGAAAATATTGGGCTGGGTCATGCTTTGTCTTTTACTTTCCTCGCTGAAAACAACATGCCGGGGTTCATTATCACAAAATACAGCGGTAAAAGCATCCAGGCTTTGGTATGGACTTTTGCTGTCCGGATTTACATCGCTGTCATGATTGCCCGCTATAGCGAAAATTGGTCCGGGGTATTTTTCAAAAGGTTTAAAAAACTGATCAGCATATTGAGATGCTTCCCCGTAATGATAAACCAGATCACCAAGATGATATAAAAAACTTCCTGGGGCATATTGCAGGCTCATTTGGTTATTTATTTCTTGTCGGGCTTCGGGATTACCTGTGCCGCCCGTATCACCAACCAGGTGAAAATCCATTTGATTGGGATTGGCAACCGGTAGAATATCATCTACAAGGAGATGATAAGGGTATTTACCTATGGGTTCCGGTAACGGCTGAGTTTTAAAAGTATCGTCCGGCTGGTCTTTTTTTATGACAGGGGTAGTATAATTCATTATTCATGCAGTACAAGGATGGCTTTAACAGACCGGCTCATGATCTGGTTAACGGTACTCCGGTTAAATAAACGGTATATAATGTTATGGTGGTGTTTAACCAGGCAGAGGATATCGGTTTCGTTTTCTTCAATAAACTCCATGATCCCGCTGAGTGGCGTACTGTCTTTCAGGTAATTAAACATAAGTTCGGTATGCGGGAGAAGTTCTTTAAGCCGGGCCTCTCCGGTTTGAATATGTTTCACATCTGATTTTTCGTCCACATACAATACCTGCATTTGTTTGGTATGGAAGGCTTTGATCATTTCGTTGAGCGCGGTAACATCATTTGGCGACAACTTTGTTTCATAATCGGTTGCCAGGGTAATAGCCGGAATATCCGGAAACCGGCTTTCCAGGGGAATGATCAATGTGGGGGTCTTTACCCTGGCTACCATCATGCTGGCATTGCTGCCAACGATACCACTCAAACCGGTAGCGCCGGTAATACCCATAGCCAGGAGTTCGACAGGGTAATTGTCTATATAATGGGTGATGACATTTTTTAAAAAACCGATATCACACCGGGTAGTTACACTGACACTTTTAAATTCGTCTTTATCTGTATAAACCGTTGCCCATGCCTTTAATGCTTCTCTTTTATTGCGGTAATAATCTTCAATGAAAATGGCATTATAAATACTGTTATTAATGCCCTCGGTTGGGTGAATAGCATGAATAACACATACTTCCAGCTTTAATAATACCGCGAGCGACATCGCATACTCCATAGCGTTTGCGGCACTTGGCGAAAAATCAGAGGCAACCAGGATCTGTTTCATTTTAGGATAATTATCTATATAAACAAATGAAATAACATAAACAGCAACATTGCTAAAAGAATAGCTACAGGCAAAGTTAATACCCAGGCCAATGCAATGTTTTTAAGGGTTTTATTGTTAAGATTACCCTTACCTCCCGATGCAACCATGGCACCTGCAATACCGCTGGACAGGACGTGTGTGGTACTAACCGGCAGGCCAAACGCTGTACTTAGTCCGATGGTTGAAGCTGCAACTATCTCGGAGGTAGCACCCTGGGCATAGTTTAGATGTTCGTTCCCTATTTTTTCTCCAATGGTAACAACAATCCTTTTCCAGCCAATCATGGTTCCTAATCCGAGTGAAAGGGATATGGTAGCGATAACCCATATGGGGGCAAAGTCGGTAACATGTTCCAGTTCGTCTGAAGCGAATTTAAGTTTTTCTTTTTCCTCCGGCGATAAAGTTACCCGGTTATCTTTTAACAATGCCCTGATGTCTTTAACAACGCTTTCTACCTGTTTACGGTAACGGTAAGTTTTAGCCACCTCTTTTTCATTCTTTTCGGCCAGGCTGGTTTTGGTTTGATTAACCGCCTCCATCAATTTTGTTAATACTATGTTTTTAGATGTATCACTTTCTAATTTTTTAGTAATTACCTGTTCGGTTTGGTTCAATGCGGCAGATATCTTACTATTCGGAATAGCATGATTGACGGCAAAACGGGCAGGCAGAAACGCGATCAGGATCAGCATAAATAAACCAACACCCTTTTGTCCGTCATTACTGCCATGGAAAAAGCTCACCAATGTACAGGTTGTAATCAGTAATATTCTGATGTGGATAGGAGGCCGGTCATTCTCACCAGTGGGAATGTGAAAAAGCGCATGTGATTTGGTTACATGCTTCAGAAACAGCATGAGCAAAGCAGCTGCGCCAAAGCCAATAATGGGCGAAAGGATTAATGATGAGCCTATCTCTTCGGCTTTTCCCCAATTTACCCCGGGGCCATTATAGTACCAGGTAAAGGCCAGGCCTGCGCCAATCATTGCTCCAATCATGGTATGCGAGCTGGAGCAGGGAATGCCCAGATACCAGGTGCCTAGGTTCCAGATAATAGACGCTAATAATACGGATAAAACCAGGCAGGCACCCACGCTAATGGGAAGGGTCATCAATTTATCTAGTGGCACCAGTTTCAGAATGCCCATGGCAACAGTTACACCACCCAGAAAAACGCCCAGGAAATTCCAGGTGCCAGACCAGGGGATTGCGTAAACAGGTTTCAGGGCTTTGGTATAAATAACCGTTGCTACTGCATTGGCGGTATCATGAAACCCGTTTACGAATTCAAATCCAATAACTGCCAGGATACAGAGGATGAAAACGATCACGAGATAACCGCTTAAATCAACCTGGCCAATAAAAGGGAAAAAAGTTGCAATAAGTGAGTGATTCATAGAACTACGCTTCTGACGTCAGATTTCATAATCTGCTGCATGCTTTTCAAATAACCACTTCTTAGGTTGCCTTAAGATAAATTTAATATTAGTATATTGTTACTATATAATTCAACTGCTGGGCTGCTATTTATTGACATTGAGGAAAGTGAATAAAAAGAACTGAAAATTATAATATTAAATATAATTATATTTACTCTATATTTATATAATAAACCCTAACCCTTTTTAAACATGAAGATCACTCAAAATATCCCCTTGTTATCTTAAGATCATCCTACGTACTGGTATCATACTTTATTAAGTATGCCCGGGTATGGTATGTCTTGTCGTAAGGAATTTAATCCTTTATAGTATCTCAATTAATTAAACCCAATAACCAAACCAATCACCTTTAAAATTATGGACAATCCATTTTTAGGCACCATTTCATTATTTGCGGGCAATTTTGCACCACGTGGCTGGGCACTTTGTAACGGTCAGCTTTTACCAATAGCAAGGTACAGTGCACTTTTTTCTATTCTGGGCACATTTTATGGCGGCGATGGCATAACAACTTTTGCCTTACCCGACCTGCGCGGACGTGCACCCATACATTGGGGACAGGGGCCCGGCTTAACTAACAGAGTTATCGGCGAGCGGGCAGGCGATGAAAACGTGACATTGATAAACTCGCAGATACCAATACACACTCATGCACTTAATGCAAGTACCAACACCGGGAGTCAACCTTCCCCAACAAGTGGTGTACTGGCTACTTCAACAGACCCGGATGCTGGCGGTAACCCAATAAACTTCACAGCTGCAAACGGAGTTAACACGGTTATGGCTCCTAATGCCATTGGCCCAACAGGTGGAAGCTTGCCTCATAATAATATGCAGCCATACCTGGCGGTAACTTTTATTATCGCGCTGGAGGGGATATTCCCATCACGCAACTAATGGAATATACGGCTCAGTAAACTGATGAAAATAGGTATTGTATCCAATTCAGCAACACTGTATATGCCCCTGCTTTCGGCCTTATATCATTATAAGGCGAAAGCAGGGCTTATGCTTTACGTAGGTAGTTCAACGGCACCTGATAATAGTGTGCCCGAAACGGTGAGCTATTGTAATGCTACCGGCATTGGACTTACATTTGAGCACGATAAAGCCGACCTTTATACCTGGCTACAACAACATGATATCGTTTTTTTTTCAGGTTATGGCAGCATTGTTAAAACACAATACCTGGAACAAATACCACACGGCGCCTATAACATTCATTTTGGCGCCCTGCCTCAATTTCGAGGGCCGTCGCCGGTTTTCTGGCAATTGCGAAAAGGCGTTCAGGAAATTGGACTGGCCATTCACAAGATTACAGATCAGTTAGACAGCGGACCGGTCATCTGGCAGCAAAACATACCTAATCAGCCACATTATAATTACGATAACGTTCATCAGCTGTTTGGTCAGTTACAGATACAAGGCGTGCTGGCCATACTGAATGGTGTTAACAACGGCAATAGATTACCACTTATTGAACAAGATGAAAGCCTGGCGGCGTATTATGCGCGGCCTGAGCTAAAAGATGTTTTTATTAATTGGCAGGAAATGGAGGCCGCAGAGATCATAGATACTATCCAGGCCTGTAACCCCTGGAACATGGGGGCTGTTGCACTTATTAACGGGCTGGAATTAAAAATACTGGATGCATCCGTAGGTTTAACCAATAACTACTCTTATCCATCGGGCACTATTATTATCAATAAGCGAACGTTTGCCGTAATGTGCAAAGGCGAACGCTTATTAAATATTAACTTTTTTAAGATGCACAATAATTATGTACCAGGCAGATTTGCCGGTGCCTATGGTTTTAAAAGCGGGCAAAGTTTTGCAAACAGCGTACCGCATTTAACCTACACAACAGCAGAAACTAACTAAAAACGATCATAAAATTATTCAAGCCCGATTATCATAAGGCATCGGTCTTACTAATCAACCTTAGTAAAATGAAAAAACATTTACTCATTTTTTGTATAGGCCTTTTAAGTATTATGACCAGTTTGCGGACATCGGCCCAAACTTTCGACTGGTCGTGCTTCCCAACTTCGGGCACCATACTGGCCGATAACAATGGTTTAGCCAACCTTAATCTGACCAATGCTAATTGCAGCGTGGCCAATGGCTGGGTACTACAGTGCCAGGGAACCGGCGAACAGCGCATCCTGTCTTCGGCTCTGGGTGGAAATCCTTATATCCGGATGCAAAAAGTGGGTACCGATGCGGTATTTAACTTTGCCCGCTTATTAACGGCATCTGGTGCTTTATTTACGTTGAAGAGCATATCGGTTACACCAACCTCGGTAGGTGCTGCTGCCGGAGGTAATCAGGTAATTACGCTTCATGCTTACAAGGGCGGACGAGAGCAAGGATCGACATCAACAGCCTCCCTCGGCGCAGTGGCACTGGTGAATATACCTGAATCGCAGTTGGGGGCTTTCGTCAATATTGATGAAATCAGGTTCACTTGTGATCAAGCTGCCGCCTTTGGCGTTGGTATTGACGATGTGGTTATTACCACCGGGGCAGTAATACCAACAGTAACCACGGGCGATCCGGCTGCGGTTACCGCCAATTCGGCCACATTATCTGGCAATGTAACTGCTGATGGCGGCGCTACGGTAAACGAAAAAGGGGTGGTTTATGCTACCACGGCCAACCCTACTATTGCTAATACTAAAATGTCCAATGGCACCGGTACCGGTGCTATTTCTGTAAACGCCCTGGGCCTGGCCGGTAGTACTACATACCATGTGAGGGCTTATGCTACCAATAGCATTGGTACAGCCTATGGCGCCGATAAAGCTTTTACTACGCTTGCTGCTAACCACGCACCTGTAGCGGTGGCCGATAACTATAGTTTTAGTACAGGTGTGGCCTTAACCATCCCTGCTCCCGGCGTTTTAGGTAACGATACCGATGCCGACGGTGATCCTCTTTCCGCCATATTGGTATCTGGCCCTGCTAACGGTACCCTGACATTAAATTCAAACGGCAGTTTTACCTACAGTTCAACCAGTACGGCTAACGATCAGTTCACTTACAAGGCTAATGATGGCAAGGTTGATGGCAACACGGTTACAGTAACGCTGACGCATATCAACTCAGCCCCGGTATTAACGGCATCTGCAGGCACAACTGTATTCTCAGGTTCGGATGCTATTATAGATCCGGGAATTACGGTAACTGATGATAGCGGCACTTTAGCTTCTGGTATAGTTACCATTACCGGTGGTCTGCACTCAGCAGAAGACCGGTTGGTGTTTACAGCCAGCGGTGCCACGGGTGATATTACAGGCTCTTATAACAATCTCGTTGGGATACTGTCCCTGCAATCGCCGAGTGGAGTGGCCACTGTTGCACAATGGCAGGCTGCATTACGTTCAATAGCTTACAGAAACCTGAATTCGCCCCCTACCGCAAACGTAAGAACCATCACCTTTTCGGTAAATGATGGTACTTTGAACAGTAACCCGGTGAGTAAAGCTGTAAGTATTGCTCTGTCGAATATCAATGCAACCGGTACATTATCAGCTTTAAACACCACCTACGGCACGGCTTCAGCTCCTGGTACATTTAGTGTATTGGGTATAAATCTTACTGCTGGTATATTGGTTACCGCGCCAACTGGCTTTGAGGTGAGCGCAGATAACGCCACATTCAGCCCTACAGTGACCATCGGCTCAGCCGGAAATGTTTCTTCAACACCAGTTTACATTAGGTTGGCTGCCAGCAGCAACGCAGGTACTTACTCGGGCAATGTGGTACTAAGCAGCTCTGGTGCAAGCAATGTAAATGTAGCAGCGGCCGCCAGTATAGTTAACCCTAAAAAACTGACTATCACTGCTAAAAATATAACCAAAACTTATGGACAAACGCTTACCGGCGGAGCCACAACCACAGAATTTACTACTGCCGGATTGGTTGGCACAGAAACCATTGGTAATGTTACTCTCGCTTATGGTACAGGTGCTGCTGCCAATGCCGGGGTTAATACTTATACCGGCTCGGTAACGGCCAGCGCTGCAAACGGCGGAACATTTACACCGGCCAACTATGCTATTAATTATGTGGCTGGTGATATTGTGGTGAATAAGGCGGCCCTGACCATTACTGCCAATAATAAAGGGAAAGTATTTGGAACCTTGCTTACCGGTGGTCCCGGTTCTGTTGATTTTACGTCAACCGGCCTGGTGGGTACAGAAACCATCGGCAGCATAACCATTACTTACGGCGCTGGCGCGACGGCAGCTGCACCGGTAGGTCCTTACCCTGGCTCCATAGTGCCGAGCGCGGCAACCGGTGGTACTTTCAGTGCAGCTAACTATAGTATCTCCTATGCAGCAGGCACCCTCACCGTTGGGCAGGCAATTTTAACGATAACAGCCAACAGCTCTACCAAAACATATGGCGCACCTGTTCCAATCCTGACGGTAAGTTATAGTGGTTTTGTGGGTACCGACGGTCCTTCCAGCTTAACTACATTGCCTACTATCAGCACTCCAGTGGTTGCCAATTCGCCGGTGAACACTTATCCAATAACGCCGAGCGGCGCAGTGTCATCAAACTACACCATTGTTTATCAGTCGGGAACGCTAACGGTAACACCGGCAGCACTAACAGTTACCGCCAATAATGCCTCTAAAATCTATGGGGCTACTGTTCCGCTATTAGGAGTAAGCTACAGTGGTTTTGTAGGCACGGATAATGCAGGAAGTTTAATAACAACCCCCACTTTAACAACTCCCGTGGTAACCGATTCGCCGGTAGGTACTTATCCAATAACACCCAGCGGTGCGGTATCATCAAACTATACTTTTATTTATAAACCGGGTGTACTAACTGTAACTCAGGCGGCATTGACCATTACGGCAACCGATCAAACAAAAATATACGGCCAAACCCTTACCGGGGGAGCAGGGTCTACAGCCTTTACCTCAACAGGACTAGCAGGTACAGAAACCATCGGCAGTGTAACCCTTGCTTATGGAACGGGCGCCGCAGCCGGGGCTGCGGTAAATACATATACCGGTTCTATTGTGCCGAGTGCTGCTGCCGGAGGTACATTTAACCCGGCGAACTATACCATTAGCTATGTTGCCGGGAACATTACCATAGGTAAAGCTGCTATTACGATTACCGCTAATGCGGGAAATAAAATTTATGGCAACGTTGATCCTACTTTAACCTATGCAGTTACTACAGGCGCATTGGTAGGCACAGATGCATTTACTGGCTCCCTGACCCGTGTACCCGGCGAAAACGCGGGTATTTATGCCATCAGACAGGGAAGTTTGGCACTCAATAATAATTATACGCTGACTTTCGTTACCGCTAACTTTACCATTAATAAAGCCGACATAACCGTCACTGCCGATCCGCAAACAAAGGCTTTTGGTGCCGCTGATCCGGTACTGACCTATAGAATTACCAGTGGAAGGCTGGCATTTGCGGATACCTTTACCGGCGCTCTTACACGTGCTCCGGGCGAAAGTGCAGGTACTTACGCTATTCTGCAAGGTACGTTGGCACTCAGCAGCAATTATAATCTTACTTACTTAGGCGCTAACCTCAGCATTGGCAAAACGGCCATTACCGTAACGGCCGACGTACAAATCAAAACTTATGGCGATGTTGATCCGGTATTAACCTATAAGATCACCAGCGGTACATTGGCACCCGGTGATACATTTACAGGTTCGCTTACTCGTGCTGCGGGCGAAAACGTAGGTACTTATGCTATTCAGCAAGGTACTTTGACGCTCGGCAGCAATTATACGCTGACCTATGTTGGCGTTAATCTGACCATTGGTAAAGCAGCCATCACAGTAAGTGCCGATGCGCAAACCAAGGCTTATGGTGCAGTTGATCCGGCGCTGACATTCAAAGTCACCAGCGGGCCGCTAAAATTTGGGGATACCTTTACCGGCGCGCTTACACGTGTTGCAGGTGAAAATGCAGGTACTTATGCCATTCAACAAGGTACTTTGGCGCTTAGTAGTAATTATAACCTCACTTATGCAGGTGCTAACCTGACCATTGGTAAAGCCGATATCACGGTAACCGCCGATGCACAAAATAAAGCTTTTGGTGCAGCTGATCCCGCACTAACCTATAAGGTTACCAGCGGAGCATTGGTAGGTACAGATAAGTTTACAGGTGCACTTACCCGCGCTGTGGGTGAAAACGTAGGTATTTACACCATACAACAAGGCAGCCTGGCGCTCAGTAGTAATTATACCCTAACCTACGTTGGTGCTAACCTGAGCATTGATAAAGCGGCAGTCACCGTAACGGCTGATGCACAAACAAAAATTTACGGGACAACTGATCCGGCACTGACCTATAAGATCACGAATGGTGCGTTGGTAGGTACTGATAAATTTACCGGTACGTTAACCCGCACCGCCGGCGAAAACGCAGGCACTTACGCTATTCAGCAGGGTACCCTGGCACTCAGCAGCAATTATACACTAACCTACGTGGGCGCAAACCTCACGATTGGTAAAGCAGCCATTACGGTTACTGCTGATGCGCAAAGTAAAAATTTTGGTGATGCTGATCCGGTATTGACCTACAAGATAACCGGTGGAGGGTTAAAATTTGCGGATACCTTTACCGGCTCGCTTACCCGTGCTCCGGGCGAAAATGTGGGCATTTATGCTATTCAGCAAGGTACTTTGGCGCTCAGTAGCAATTATACATTGACTTACGTAGGCGCTAACCTCACCATTGGCAAAACGGCCATCACCGTAACTGCCGATGCGCAAACAAAAACTTATGGCGATGCCGATCCTGTCTTAACTTATAAGATCACCAGCGGTGCCCTGGCAGGCAAGGACACCTTTACCGGTTCGCTTATCCGTACAGCCGGTGAAAACGTGGGCACTTACGCCATTAAGCAAGGTACTTTGACGCTCGGAAGCAATTATACGCTTACTTATGTGGACGCTAATTTGACCATTGGTAAAGCCGCTATCACGGTAACCGCCGATGTGCAAACCAAAGCTTATGGCGATGTTGATCCAACATTGACCTACAAGATCACCACCGGAGCCTTAAAATTTGCGGATACTTTTACTGGTTCGCTTACCCGTGCTGCAGGCGAAAACGCAGGTACTTATGCTATTCAGCAAGGCTCCCTGGCACTCAGCAGCAATTATAATCTCACTTACGCAGGCGCTAACCTCACCATAGGTAAAGCGGCCATCACTGTTACCGCCGATGCGAAAACCAAAGCTTACGGTGAAGCCGACCCTGCGCTAACCTATAAGATCACCAGTGGAGCGTTAAAGTTTGCGGATACCTTTACCGGCTCACTTACCCGTGCAGCCGGCGAAAATGCAGGCACTTATGCTATTCAGCAGGGCAGCCTGGCCTTGAGCAGTAATTACACACTGACTTACACAGGCGCTAACCTAACGATTGGTAAAGCCGCTATTACTGTTACTGCGGATGCAAAAACAAAGATTTATGGTGAAGCAGATCCTGCACTGACTTACAAGATTACAACTGGTGCATTAGTGGGCGCAGATAAATTTACCGGTGCGCTAACCCGTGTTGCGGGGGAGAACATAGGTACCTATGCTATTCAGCAGGGCACACTCGCGCTTAATAATAATTATACACTAACTTATATTGGTGCTAATCTTAGTATTGGCAAAGCCGCTGTCACGGTTACGGCCGATGCACAAAACAAAATTTACGGTACTATCGATCCAGCCTTAACCTATACGATCACCAGTGGCGCATTAGTAGGCGCGGATAAGTTTACTGGGGCACTTACCCGTGCTACAGGAGAGAATGTAGGTACTTATGCTATTCAGCAAGGTAGCCTGGCGCTTAGCAATAATTATACGCTGACTTATGTTGGCGCTAATTTAACCATTGGCAAAGCCGCCATCACAGTTACAGCCAATGCACAGAGCAAGATTTATGGGACAGTGGATCCGGCGCTAACTTATAATATCACCAACGGGGCATTGATAGGTAAGGATAACTTTACCGGGGCATTGACCCGGATTGTTGGAGAGAACGTGGGTGCATATGCTATTCAGCAGGGTACCCTGGCACTTAACAGTAATTATACACTTACCTATGCCGGTGCAAATCTGACTATCGGCAAAGCCGCTATCACAGTTACTGCTGATGCGCAAAACAAAATTTATGGTACAATTGATCCGGCGTTGACCTATAAGATCACGACGGGCGCATTAGTGGGTACAGATAAATTCACTGGTGCGTTAACCCGTGCAGTAGGTGAAAACGTAGGGGTTTACACTATCCAGCAAGGTAGTCTGGCGCTTAACGGTAACTATACGTTGACTTATGCTGGTGCAAATCTGACCATCGGAAAAGCTGCTATCACAGTAACGGCCAATGCACAAAACAAGATTTACGGTGCTGCTGATCCGGCCCTGACCTATGCTGTTACCAGCGGCGCATTGGTAGGTACGGATAAATTTACCGGTGCACTTACTCGTGTTGTGGGTGAAAACGTAGGTGCCTATGCCATACAACAAGGTAGCCTGGCACTTAATAGTAACTATACGCTAACCTATGCAGGTGCAAATCTAACTATTGGAAAAGCAGTTATCGCTGTTACGGCCAGTGCACAGAGCAAAGTTTACGGTGGTGCTGATCCTGCACTAACTTATGCCATCACTACCGGCGCATTAGTAGGCACAGATAAATTTACCGGTGCACTTACTCGTGTTGCAGGAGAGAACGTAGGTACATATGCTATTCAGCAAGGCAGTCTGGCGCTCAACAGTAATTATACACTAACTTATGTTGGAGCTAACTTGACTATTACGCTAAGAACGCTCACTATTACCGCTAATAATGCCAGCAAAATTTACGGCTCGGCTAATCCAGTACTAAACATCAGCTACAACGGATTTGTAAATGGTGAAAGTGTCAGTAACTTAACTACACAGCCGGCTATCGCTACAACTGCGACACAATCATCTTCAGCTGGAACTTACCCTATAACGGTAAGTGGGGCTGCCAGTGCAAACTATCAAATTGTTTACATAGCTGGCACATTAACCATTAATAAAGCTACGCTAACCATTACAGCCGAAGATAAAAGCCGTTTGTACGGTGTAGCTAATCCGGCGTTCACCGCAGTGTACAGCGGTTTTGTGAACGGCGATGATCAGGCTGCATTAACCAAGTTGCCTGTGCTGGCTACCGTTGCCAATGCTACTTCATTACCGGGTTCATATCCTATTACGGCAAGCAGTGCCGTAGCAGCCAATTACTCCTTTAATTATGTATCGGGTAAGCTAACGGTTATAGCACTCAGCAATGCTAAACTGATCAACCTGGTAACAACATACGGTACCTTAACACCTTCATTTAATTCAGACAATTTCAGTTATAATGCGCAGGTCGATAACGAGATACAGGGAGTACGTCTTACCCTCACTTTCGACCCTACAGCCACCGCAACCATCAACGGGTCATCGGCACCAAATGACAGGCAGTCATTCTTCATTCCGCTTAACGTAGGTAACAATACCATCAGTATCATAGTAACCGCGCAGGATCATACTACTAAGAATACTTATACGCTGGTTATTTACAGAGGAGAGGATCAAAGGAGCATTGTAGCCAGCAATATACTTACCCCTAATGGCGACGGCAAGAA
>JACXTT010000487.1_pt1 | contig 67255 bp, 60 predicted proteins | sample 9270951 | NCBI WGS metagenome assembly JACXTT01 (sample SAMN15532306, study PRJNA645909) | rock metagenome | isolation source: weathered quartz diorite | place: Puerto Rico | collected 2017-06-21 | reverse complement strand
CCTGCTTGAGCACGCCAATGATCTGCTCTTCCGTATGCTTGCCCTTCTTCATTTCGAAGCTCCTTTCCTCGCTGGAGCTTCTCAATTATGGCTGGACGAGATTATCGAGGGCAGGTCAGACACCAGCCTGTTTCAAGAAGGCTAGGTTGAAGCCAGTTTTGGCACCATAGCAGACTTACGCGACAAACGCGGATAATTACCTCTAGACCGTTGTAGACCCCGCGCTACAGGTTGGCGAATAGCTTTAAGTCCTTTGACAAAGCCGCCAGGAATTTCGCCTGGTTCACATTCAGGAAGAAGTGACCGCCCGGAAACATCTCGACCTGGAACGATTGCGTGGTTTGCTCGGCCCACGTCTCGAGATGCCAGCGCGTGATCCTTTCGTCATCCAGGCCGCCGTAGGCGCGGATGGGGCACTCGAGCGGCGGCCCTTCCCGGTAGACATAGTTGCGGTAGAGCGCCGTATCGGCGCGTAGCGCGGGCAGAGCGAGCTGCATCAATTCGCGGTTCTCGAGAAGCTCCTTGGGGATACCATCGAGGCGGCCGAGTTCTGCGATCAACTCGCCATCTGACGGCGGCGGAGGAGGAACGTGGTCCCGCCGCAACTGGGGGGCGCGGGCGGCGGAGACGAACAGGCAGGTAGGGCGGGCCGCCAGCAGGCGCGCCAGTTCGAAGGCGATCACGGCGCCCAGGCTATGGCCGAAGAAGGCGAACGGTTTGTCCAGATACGGCTCGATGACACGCCGTAAAGTGGCCACCAGATCGTCCATCGAATCGAACGGTCGCTCGCCCAGGCGCGTTTCGCGCCCCGGCAATCGCACTGGGCAAACGGCAACGCCGGGTGGCAGATGGCCGGCCCACGCGCGAAAAACGCTGGCTCCTCCGCCGGCGTAGGGGAAGCAGAAGAGGCGCAATTTCGCCTGCTCGGATTCCTGGATCGGAGGAAACCACGGCGCCGGTGCGGGCTTTGCCGCGCGCAGGCGCAATGCCAGCAACTGGCGCTTTTCGGGGGAGAGGCTCGCGAGCGGGTCCGCCGCGGCCGTTTGCGTGACGGTGGGCGCCTGCATCTTTGGCTTTTTCATCACCTCTTCGAGCAACCGCTCGAACGGCCCCACATTCAAATGGTCCGCGTAACTCAGGGCGGCGACGCGCGAGGCCCGCGACAACTGCTCGTAGTGGCCGCGATCCGATAACAGCCGGTCGAGCGCGTCATACCAGGGGCCGATGTCCTGCGCAGGAACGTCGGCGACGGGAACCATCTGGTCGTCCACGCGCTCGTGGTATTTCGCGATGGGCCGCACGGGTAGCAGATAATCCACGCCGAGTTTCGCTTCGGGAATGCCACCCACGTTGCTGGCAATGACCGGCACGCCGTAGAGCATGGCCTCGACGATGATGCGCGACCGCGCCTCGGCCCACAGCGACGGAACCAGCAGCACGCGCGTGCGGGCCAGAAGCAGTGCGATGGAATCGACCGGCGGCAGAATGGAAATGTTGGCTTGATCTTCCAGCGCGCGGCGGTCGTCCACGTTGGTGCCCCACAGCGGAACGGCGGCGAAACGCACGTGCGGCATACGCTCGGCCAGCGCCAGAAAAATGGAGATGCCTTTAACCGCGCAAGGATTCACGAGCGTCACGAATTCGTTGTCGAAGCGCCCAAGCGGCTCGTGGGGTCCCGGATCGAGGAGCGAGATCGGCACGTGCACGGCCTCGATGCCGCTCTCGCGGCGGATATAGTCCGCAACATACTGGCTGACGCCCACAACCGCGCCGGCGCGGCGGAGCATCTCGGTTTTCGCGGCGCTGGGAAACGCGCACTCCGGGCCGAACGGAAGAGCCAGGGTGGCGCGCGCGAGATAGACGACGCGGGCGGTTTCGGCGCGCAAGGCCGGTTCGAGCAGCACCTGGGCGGGATCGTCGGTAGAGGCGAGGATTATATCCGGCCTGTACGCCGCGATCTGCTCGGAGAAATATTGGCGCAGGCTGGGCTGATTGGTGACGGTGTGCACGTCTACGCCCGAGCGGCGAAATGTGACGACGCCATCGTCACACGATTCGGGCCAAACAGTGCGCGACGCCAATTCGCTTACGAAGAGCTGGTGCTCGCGCGCACCGAACTGGCTGATACGGGCGACCACCGCGCAGGAGTGCCCGCGCGCGGCCAGCGCCTCCATCAGCAGCCGGTTGGATTTGTCTCCACCGCCATGCGCCGGATAATACCGCGAGTTTTGGGCCAGCAGAATTCGCATATTGCGCGGCGCCTATTTTCCAGCCCGCAGGCGCTGGAGCAGCAAGGCCCGTTTCTCGGGCGAGAGGCGCGCGAGCGGGTCGTCCGGATGCGTGGCGGGCCTGGACGGTTCGAGTGCGAGCAGAAATTCCTCGAGCCGGGTGGGTCGCAGGGCCGAAACGAATTTCGAGGCGGCGTCTCGCTCCGCGCTCGACTCCTGCTCGAAGAGGTCCTGACCGGCCAACGCCTCCAGAGCTTCGGCCCAGGGAGCGAGATCCTGCTCGGGAAGGACCGCGCGCGGCAAGCCCTGATCATCGAATAGGGCATCGTAACGCTCGACCGGCCGCACGGGAATTACGAAGCGCGTCCCCAGCTTGGCCTCGGCCAATCCGCCGGCATCGCTCGCCACCGCCGGGATTCCGCGCAGCATCGCCTCCACCACAATCAGGCCGAAGCCTTCGAACCAGAGCGACGGAACCAGCAGGACGCGCGTGTCCCTTAGTGCATCGTCGATCTGCTTGTGGTTGCGAAGTAGCTTTATATTCGACCGTGCCTCGATGGCCCGGCGGTCTTCCACTGTTGTGCCCCAGCCCGGCAGGGCCGCAAAATGGCGCCGCGGAAATCTGTCGGCGAGTGCAAGGAAGATGGAAACGCCCTTGACCGCGCACGGATTGATCATCGTCACCAGATCGCCAGAGCCGAACTGCGGGAAGGGCCCGTTGCCGTAAATGGGTGGATGGATGACTTCGGCACGGCGGCCCAGGTGAGCGCCGATGTAATCCGCGGTGTTGCGGCCGATGGCGATGATGGCTGCCGAATCAGTCACCAGCTCCGCGCCCTCACGATCCGGATTCCAGCTCGCCGGGCCGAATGGATAGAACTGCGGCGTGTGAGCCAGATATACGACGCGTCCCGGAGCGGATTCCTGCGCGGCGCGCAATAGCGACTGGCCGATGTCTTCCGATGAAACCAGTACCCAATCGGGCTGAAACTCGCCGATCTGCTGCTTGAGCAAGGCGGCGCGCTTCACCGGGTCTGGCACGGCGTGGATTTCATGCGTCGCGCGGACGGACGCCTGATCTTCGGTCTCGCGCCGAACCTGCGCCAGCTTCTCCGGAGTGTCGGCAATTAACGCGCCGCCTACCACACGGCATGAGTGGCCGCGGGCGGCGAGTGCATCGAGCCAGGCCAGATTGCTGCGCGTAGAGCCTCCACGGGGAGGAACGTGGGAAGCGCTCGACGTCAATAGAATGCGCATGGTGCTACGGCGTTCCGCCGGCGTTCCCGTCCTGCTCCCGGGCCAGCAGCGCGCGGACTTCTTCGTCGGAGAGGCTCTCGAGCTCCCGGAGGATGGCCGCGTAACGATCGGCGCCCGAATTTTCGATCTCGCGCAGCTCGATCGCCTTGGCCAGCTCTGCCACCGTGAAGTCGCCGCTATAGACCACTCGCAGAGAAAGCTCGAGACCGAACGTCTGGCGGACCAGGGAGAGCAGTTGCACGGCCAGCAGCGAATGGCCGCCCAGATCGAAGAAATTTTCGTGGATGCCTACCGAAGCAAGACCTAGCAGGTTCGCCCACATGTGGACCAGCTGGTTTTCGAGCGGCGTTCGGGGCAAGTCGGAGGGCGTATGAGCGGGACGCCGCCGGGCACGCGACCGGACTGCTTCGAGGATCTGAGCGGGCGTCCGCATCTCACGCGCGATGCGGGCATAATCCAGCGGAATTGCGGCCGCCATCGCTGTTAATTTTGGGCGCCGATCGTCGCTCGGGCCCGGCGATTGGTGCGCCGTGCTGTAGCTCACGGCAGCCAGGTACTTCGCCGGGAAGTGGAATTGGGAACCCGTCGGCGTGCGCTCTTCGAACGCCGCCCCAACGGACGTGAGCAGGGCGGCGGCGGGGCGATTGCGCGGGGTTGGAACCAACGGAATCTCAACCTCGGCCAGCCCGCGCTCGGCCGCAATCTCGCCCAGCCGCGCCAGCATGCGGTGCTCCACCCCCCGTCCCAGGGCGCGGCAGCTCAGCAAAAACGTATCCACCGTAAGCGTGTTGGTTCTGGCGCGGAAGAGCATAACGCCGGTCAGTCCGTATCCGCCGAAACGATCGCTCACGTCAACCGTCAGGCATTCTAAACCTTCTGAGCGGAGAAGTCCCAGAATCCTGCTTTCGCTGCGGCGGATGGTGGTGAAATTCATCTGATTCGTGCGCTCGGTCAACTGCGCGACGCGGGAGATCTGATCCTCCCGTAAAGGCGCGATGTGCACCTCCAGGTTAAGGGAGGCAAGAAAATCTTCGAGGCTCGCCGACTGCCGCTCGGCGCGCCCCCGCTCAGCTTCTTGAGCGTACAAGCGCGCGCGATTGCGGTCTTCCGCCGTGATGGTCCAGTGGTCGAAAGCCCAGACGTGGCGCAGGAAGTTCTCAAACTCGCCGGCCTCGGCCGGCAACGCCAGAGCCAACACTTCGGGACAACCGGACTGCACCTCGGCGCATTCGGTGGCGCTATTGTCCACCAGGACGAAGCTGTCGAGGCCCAGGTCGAGCTCATCGGCGAGCGCCCGCAGATTGGCGGACTTGGGTTCCCAGTCGAGCCGGGACGCGGCGAAGTGATCAAGGCGCAGCGGCATCTCCGGATGTACGCGAAAGGTCTCGATCACGTCTTCCGGATTGTTCTTGCTGCATAGACACAGCAGCATGCCGGCTTCCCTTTGAGCCAGCATGAACTCCTGAAGCGCCTTGTGGCCCGCCTCCATGCGCACGCCCTCTGGTCCGTCTTCGCCGCAAACGCCCTGCCAGAGCGTTTCGTCGCAATCGAGCGCAATCACCTTGTACCGCTTGGTTCGCGCGGCATGGAGTTTGCGCGCGATCAGTGTGCCTAGCGCGGCAAAGAATTCCGGCGTGTACGGCACATGGCCCAGCTCATCCGCGTGCGGGTCGTAGTAGCCAGGCACGGAGTAGATCTCTTGCATTTCGGCGCTGGTCACCAGATTAACGGTATTTAGATCGTGGAAAGCCCGCCCAAGCGATTCCTCCGACTGCGCGATGAACCGGGCGCGCGCGGCATCGTACAGAAATTCCGGAGAAGCTGGGCATATGCACACCAGCAGCGGCGAACCGGTGGCTGCGGCGCAGGAGCGCAGAGCTGATTCGAGGTTGCGGACGTTTTCTTCGAGTTCGGCAATACTCAACGCGTCGCGAAATCGCGCCCAGTCCTCAAAACGCACCAGAACGACATTTAATCCGTTGCGGTTGTTGACGAGCAGTCCCGCGGGATCGAGGAGTTGCTGAAAAACCTGGTTATAGGGAGCGAAGCGGACCTGGAAATCGAGTTGCAATTCGCGCATCCAGAAGGCCAGCGTGGGCTCGAGCGCCTCGGCGGTGAAGGTAGCGCTGATGGCAATCACCGCGGGGTCCCTGGTCTGCGCGGCGTTGGCTGCCATCGGGTCAGACTGGCGGGACGGCGTGGGCATCAATTCCAAATGGCGGGAAAACTGGCTGGGAGGCAGGGACTCGAACCCCGATACGCAGATCCAGAGTCTGCAGTCTTACCATTAGACGACCTCCCAGGATTCTCTATTTTAACATTCGGCGCAGCGGCGGCAGATCAATGAAGTAACGTGGGCGTGATTCGAAGCGTCAGCTCTGCCCGGCGCCGACGGCAAGAGTGTACTGGGTCAGCCCGGAACGGCAGAGATATTCGAGCAGCAAGATCATTTTGTGCTCCTGATCCTGATCCTGCGGCGCGCGCGCCGCAGCGATGGAACCGCGCCGCGTGCGATCGAACTGCTTGATGGCCTCCGCCAGCTGCGTGCGGCTGCAATGGCACCGCCCACCGCTTTCGAGAATGCACGAGCCCAGAAATTCAGCGATATACTGCAGCTCGTCGGTAGCCAGACCTCGCAGGAAGCGCCGGATTTCGCGCCTTTGCAGGTCTTCTACACACACACTGAGAGCGAACACCAAGGCAGACTTCTTCGTAGCAGTAGCCGGCACAAGCAGGACTCCTGATTTGTGAAAATCATCACCGTGTGCCCCAATTATGGCGGAAAACAGGAGCCCAGCGCAAGGGGCAGATACCGCCGGATAGCCGGGAGCCAGACCCCCGGTGGTGGACGCTATAATTCCAGTGGCGGACCGCTCGAAAAAGGATTCAGTGCTTGTTCCAGCCTTCCGTAGGACTTACGCGCTGTCAGTGGTCTGCCGCAAATCCTTCACAAGCTCGATCACAAGAGCTTCGATCCGGTCCCGCACCTGGGCGTACACCTCGTCGGATTCGCCGATGGGATCAGGAACGCCCCATGTGACGACGGGGACGCGTATGCCGTCCGGCAGGCGGAAGCCGCTCATATTGACGATCAGGTCGTACTTGTTGGCTTCATCCAGCCGCAAGGCCTTCGACGAGTACCTGGAAATGTCGATGTTCTTCTGCGCCATCGCGCGCACCGTTTGTTCCACAACGACGCCCGCCGGCCTAAGTCCCGCGCTTGCAGCGACCAGCATCCCGGCGCCACGCGCGCTGGCGAAGCCCTCGGCCATCTGACTGCGGCAGCAGTTGCCGATGCACACAAAAAGAACTTTTCTGGGAGTGGGGGCGCTCACAGTTTGGAAAGGAAAAGGTCGTGGACCCGGGAGTCGGAGCTGAGTTCGGGATGAAAAGTCGCCACCAGGTGGCGTCCCTGTTCCACCAGAACGGGGTCGCCTTGATAGGTCGCCAGCACGCGGGCATCCGGACCCACGCGGCGAATGATGGGAGCGCGGATGAAAACGGCTTCAAGATTTCCGCGATGTGTTCGTTGCTCGAATTCGGACGCGGGCGCGATTTCAGCCACCCGGCTATCGATCTGGCGGCCGTAGCCGTTGCGTTCCACCGTCAGATCCATCAGCTCCAGGCTCGGCTGCGCCGGATGCGTGACCTCCTTGGCGAGCAGGATCGCGCCGGCGCAGGTGCCGAAAATTGGATGCCGGCGGCCAAATTCGACCAATGGCACCATCATGTTTTCGGCGTTCAGCAGCTTCAGCATGGTGGTGCTCTCGCCGCCGGGTATCACCAGCCCGTCGAGATCCTGAAGGTCGGAGGCCGTGCGGGCGAGCACAGGTTCGGCGCCGGCGCGCGCCAGGGCGCGGCTATGCGCTTCGAAATCGCCCTGCAATGCCAGCACCCCGACCTTCTTCATTACCAGCCCCGGGTTTGCATCAGCTCCGATTCCTGCAGTTTGGAAATGTCGATCCCGTGCATGCCGATACCCAGCTCTTCGCTGGCTTCGAGCAGCTTCTGCGGATCGTTGAAGTAGGTGGCGGCCTTCACCACGGCTCGGGCGCGGGCTTCGGGATCGTCGGATTTGAAAATACCCGAGCCCACGAAGATCGCTTCGGCGCCGAGCTGCATCACCAGCGCGGCATCGGCGGGCGTGGCAATGCCCCCGGCGGAGAAATTCGGCACGGGCAGCTTGCCGTGCTGCGCGACGTGCTCTACGAGCTCGAGCGGCGCTTGCAGCTTCTTGGACTCGGCCACCAGCTCTTCTTTGCCGAGGACCGTGAGCTGTTTCATCTCTTTCTGGATCGTGCGCATGTGCCGCACGGCCTCGACGATATTGCCCGAGCCGGCTTCGCCTTTGGTGCGGATCATGGCCGCGCCTTCTGCGATGCGCCGCAGCGCCTCACCCAGGTTGCGCGCGCCGCATACAAACGGAATCTTGAAGCCGCGCTTATCGATGTGGTGCTCTTCATCGGCGGGCGTGAGCACTTCGCTCTCGTCAACATAATCCACGCCCAGGGCCTCGAGGATGCGCGCCTCCATGAAGTGGCCGATGCGCGCCTTGGCCATCACCGGAATACTGACGGTCTGCATGATCTCGCGGATCTTGCTGATGGGCGCCATGCGCGCCACGCCTCCCTCTTTGCGAATGTCGGCGGGCACTCGTTCAAGCGCCATCACCGCTGTGGCCCCGGCCTTCTCGGCAATAAGCGCCTGCTCGGCGTTGGTGACGTCCATAATGACGCCGCCTTTGAGCATCTCTGCCAACCCGATTTTTACGCGAAACGTGTCGTCCAGATACATGAGCTTCTCCTCGTGAATTTCAAACCATGGCCGGCGCGGGCTCGCGGTTCCAGGAACCGCGCACCCTTTCCAGCTCGCTCGAAAAAATCTCTCCCAGAATCTTCACACCCTTTTCAATCTCGGTGGGTTCGAGTCCCGCGAAACTGAGCCGCAGGGAACCGGTCTGGGGCCGGTTGACGGCGAAATACTTGCCCGGCAGATACGTGACGCCTTCCCGTTGCGCCCGCGTCAACAACTCGCCGGTGTCCAGCGGCTCCGGTAGTCGCACCCACACGTTCATTCCACCTTGCGGACGAGTGACTTGCGTTCCGGCCGGCAGGTGGCGCTCGCACGCGGCCAGGACTGCTTTGAGACGCTCCGTGCCGGCTTGCAGGATGCGCGCGTGGTGCGCTTCCAGGCGTCCGGACACCGCGAACCGCAACAGCACCGCCTGCGAGAGCTGGTCGCTGTGCAGGTCGGATAGCTGCTTGGCCTCCATCATGCGCCCGATGACAGCGCGCGGTGCGATGGCCCAACCTACGCGCAGACCCGGAAACGAGATCTTGGAAAAGCTACGCAGCAGGATGATGTCGCCGGTGTCGTCCATCTGCTTGAGAGTGGCCAGCGGCGCGCCCTCGTAGCGTAACTCTCCGTAGATGTCGTTCTCGATGAGAGCCGCTCCGGCGCTCCGGGCCAGCGCGGGAAGGGACGCGCGCGCCTCACGGCTCAACGTGGCGCCCGTTGGATTCTGGAAATTGGACGTCACCACCATCGCCTTGAACCGGTTCCTGGCCACGGCGCGCTCGAGCTGCGCGAGATCCATGCCGTCCGCATTCACCGGAATACCAATGAGTTCCGCGCCAGCTTCCAGAAACAGATTCTTCAGCCCTGGATAGACCGGCTCCTCAACGAGAATTTTGTCTCCGGGGCGGACGAGCACGCGCCGCACCAGATCCAGGGCCTGCTGGCAGCCGCTGGTCACGATGAGATCGTCACTCGGCCGCAAAACACCTTCGCGCCGCGCGGTGTCCATCAGGAACTGCCGCAGTGGCTCGTAGCCGCCGGGCGAACCGAGCTGCAGGACGGTTCCGAAATCCGGGCCGGCCATTACCTCTTCGCAACTGGCGCGGAAATCGTCCATCGGAAACAGGTCTTCCGAAGGACGCGACACCGCGAAGCTGATGGCGCCCGCGACAACCGGCTGCGAGGGGCTGGCGTGAGGCGCGTCGAGAATCGCATCCCAGTCCAGGCCTTCTGAATGCTGGGCGGCGGCTCCTGTCACGTAACTTCCGCGGCCAACCTGGCCGGCGATCAAGCCGTCAGACTCGAGCAGCGAGTAGGCTGCGGAGACAGTAGTACGGTTCAGTCCAAGCAGGCCAGCCAATTCACGAGTTGGCGGCAGCCGATCACCTTGCTTTAGCGCGCCAGATCGAATCAAGCCCGTAAAGTGCCGGTGAAGCTGGTGGTATAGAGGCACTTCCGACTGGGAGTCGAGTATTGGGGTGGGTATCACGCCAAAACGAGCATACCATTTTGGACTGTGTCCTGCAATCCAATGTCATCTGCTAAAATGTTCCCTTCATGCTGGAGAAGCGGATCAGTGAGATCCAGGCGGATGCGCTCGCGCGAATCGGCGCCGCAAAGTCGGATGAGGAACTTGATGCAGTCCGTGTGGAGGCGTTAGGGCGCAAGGGTACGCTGGCGCAGATCAGCAAGGAGATGGGCAAGCTGGCGCCGGAGGAGCGGGCGGCGGCCGGCAAGCTGCTGAATGCGGCCAAGCAGGTGCTCGAAGAGGCTTTCGAGCGGCGCAAACGGGAGTTCGACCAGGCGGCGCTCACCCAGCGTCTCGACGCGGAATGGATCGATCTGACGCTTCCGGCGCCAGGGCCGCGAGCGGGCAGCCTGCATCCCATCACCCAAATTCAGATGGAGATCGAGGACCTGTTCGTGTCGCTGGGGTTCATGGTGCTGGACGGGCCGGAGGTGGAAACCGAATATCACAATTTCGATGCCCTCAACATTCCGCCCGAGCATCCGGCGCGCGATGCGCAGGACACTTTCTGGCTGACGGATGGCAACCTGCTGCGCACCCACACCTCGCCCGTGCAGGTGCGCGGGATGGAACGTTTTAAGCCGCCGCTGCGCATGATCGCGCCGGGCCGCGCGTTTCGCAACGAGAGCGTGGACGCGTCGCACGAACACACGTTTTACCAGGTCGAGGGCATGATGATCGACCGCGATGTTTCGGTGGCGCACCTGCTGTATTTCATGAAGACACTGCTGACGGAAGTCTTCCGGCGCGAGGTGACGGTGCGCCTGCGCCCGGGATTCTTTCCGTTTGTCGAGCCGGGCTTCGAGCTGGACATCCGATGCCTCATCTGCGGCGGATCGGGGTGCCCCGTGTGCAAACATAGCGGGTGGGTGGAGCTGCTGCCCTGCGGCCTGGTGAATCCGAACGTGCTGCGCATCAGCGGCCTCGATACGGAGAAGTGGAACGGCTTCGCCTTCGGGTTGGGCCTGACGCGCCTGGTGATGATGCGCTACGGCATCGATGATATCCGGCTGCTGCAGGGCGGCGATCTGAGATTCTTGCAGCAATTCTGAGACGGCCTTGAAATTCTCTTACAACTGGTTACGCGAATATGTCGAGGGGCTCGATATAGCGCCCGCCAAGCTCGAAGCCCTGATCACGATGAAAACGGCGGAGTGCGAGGGTATCGAAGAAGTCGGCATCCATCAGAGCGAGGCTTGCGCGGCGCGGGTGGAATTGGTCGAGCCGATTGCGAACTCGCATAACGTGAAAGCGCGCGTGGAGACGGGCCGCTATGGCGCCAAGACCGTGGTCTGCGGCGCGCCCAACTGCCGGCCGGGGATGGTGACGGCGTACGTGCCGGTGGGCAAGAAAGTCATACAGGGAATCGAGAGCGACGGCATGCTCGCGAGCGGCGCGGAGCTGGGCATCAATCGGGATGGCGCGGGAATCCTCGAGCTTGCGGGTGAGGCAGGCGCGCCAATTCCGGGCTGCGGACCGGACAGCATTATCGAGATCGATAACAAATCGATCACGCACCGGCCCGATCTGTGGGGCCATTTCGGCATGGCGCGCGAGGTGGCGGCGATCTCACGGCGGCGGCTGGTCGATCCCGTCAAGATGGACCTCGTGCCACGCGGCCCTGCGGCGGTTAAGATCGCGATCGCGGATTTCGACTTGTGCCCGCGTTACAGCACGCTGGTGTTTGAGAACGTAACGGTGGGGCCTTCGCCCGCCTGGCTCGAGTACCGGTTGAGTGCGATAGGGCTCAACCCCATCAACAATATTGTCGACCTGACCAACTTCATCATGGCGGAGCTGGCCCAGCCGATGCACGCGTTTGACCGCGATGTGCTTCATGGGGACACGATTTTCATACGGCCGGCGAAGGACGGCGAGCAGATCGTGGCGCTGAACGATGAATCCTACGCGCTCAAACCCGGCAATCTGGTGATTGCGGACGCTTCGGGACCGATCGCCATCGCGGGCGTGATCGGCGGACGCGACAGCGCGATTTCTAGCAAGACCACCAACGTGGTTTTCGAGAGCGCCAATTTTCAGGCGCCGAGCGTGCGGCGCACGTCGGTGGATATCAAGCTGCGCACCGATGCTTCCATGCGATTCGAGAAATCTCAGGACCCGGTGAACACGGTGCGCGCGCTGGCGCGGGCGGTGGAGTTGATGCGGGAGGTATCGCCGGGAGCGCGCGTTGTTGGTGGGCTGGGCGATCAAAAGAAAGAGATTCCGGCGCTGCCCGAGGTCGAGCTGTCGATCGATTTGGTGAACCGGAGGCTGGGGCGCGAGGTCCCGGCGGCGGAGGTTCGCGACATCCTGGAGCGGCTAGAGTTCGCTATTCGCGAAACGGCGCCCCGCGTATTCTCTGTCACTATTCCCTCGTGGCGCGCGACTAAAGATATCTCGCTGAAAGATGACCTGGTGGAAGAAGTGGGCCGCATGGTGGGTTACGATTCGATCGAGCCGCAAGCACCGGCCGTGCTGGACACGGTTCCGCCGCAGGACGAAGCGCGCACATTTCTCCGCGCGGCCCGGGCGATGTTCACGGCGCAAGGGTTCACCGAGGTTTATAACTACTCATTTGTGAGCGAGGAACTGGCCGGGAAGTTCGGCTTTGCGCCCGACGACCACGTGCGCGTGGCCAATCCGATTGCTTCCGACCAGAACCTGTTGCGGCTGTCGCTGGTGCCGGGTATCTACCGGAATCTTGCCGAGAACCGCAAACATTTCGAGCGGTTCCGGCTATTCGAGATCGGCCGCGAGATCCACAAACAGGCGAGCGGGCTGCCGCGCGAGATTCCGCATCTGGTGGCCGCAATTTATAGCAGGGACGAAAGCCAGACCGGCCTGTTCGAGCTGAAGGGCGCGGCAGAATGTTTTCTGCCGGGAGCGGAGACCTGCCCGGCGGCGGCGCGCCCGTACGAGCATCCCGCGCGGGCCGGGGCGGTGATGTGGCGCGGTGAAAAAGTCGGGCGGATCTTCGAGCTGCATCCGGCAATGCTCGAAGGGCGCGCGGCGCTGCTGGATCTCGATCTGGAAATCGTGCAGAAGCTTCGGCCGCGGGACAAAACCTACACACCGCTGCTGCGCTATCCTTCGAGCCAGTTCGATCTATCGGTGATCGCGGGGGCGCGGGAGCTGGCGGCGGATTTGCGCGCGAAGATCGCGGGTTTCGCGGGTGAGCTGCTAGAATCGATCGAGTACGTGCGGCAATATTCCGGGCCGCCTCTTCCGGAAAATACCAAGAGTGTGTCCTTCCGGTTGACAGTGGGGTCCGCGGAGCGCACGCTTTCCTCCGACGAAATGGGCGCCATCCGTGCCAGAATCATCAACGGCATGCGCGGCCTGGGTTACGAGTTGCGAGTCTGACTTGACGCCCAGCACCCAGCGAACCACGAAAGGCGGTTGGGCAAACGTGCGCGCGCTGCCAAGCGGGCCAAATGGCCGCGTCCTGTGCCGCTGGTGCGCGATCGAGGTCCCGCGCGGCCGCCGGACTTTCTGTTCTGCAGACTGTGTACACGAATGGAAGCTGCGCACCGATCCGGGCTATCTGCGCGAGCAAGTCTTCGCCCGAGATCGCGCCGTATGCGCGGCGTGCGGGACCGATACAGAAGCGCTGCGCAAGCAATTTCGCAAGCTGGATTACCGGGCACGGCGGCAGTTTCTGAAAGAATGGAAGGTGAAAGAGAGCTGGCGCCGGAGCTTGTGGGACGCCGATCATGTGGTCCCGGTGGCGGAGGGCGGCGGCGAATGCGATCTGGCCAATATGCGGACGCTATGCCTGAAGTGCCATCGCGCAGCGACGGCGGAATTGCGCCGGAGGTTGGGCGGAAAATCATGACGCGACGGCCGTTCGTCTGGAAACTGAAAGCACGCGAGCTGAAACTCGGCGAGCGGACGCTCATCATGGGCGTGCTGAACGTGACGCCTGATTCGTTTTCGGACGGCGGCAAATTTATGGACCCCGACCGGGCATTTGCGCGCGCGGTGGAGCTCGAAGAGCAGGGCGCGGACATCATCGACGTCGGCGCGGAATCAACCAAGCCAGGCTCGACGCGCATTTCGGCGGCCGAGGAAAACCGCCGGCTGATTCCGGTGCTGAAGAGGCTGCGCGGAAAGCTGACGGTGCCGCTCTCGGTGGACACATACAAAGCCGAAGTGGCCGCTCTGGCCATCGAGCATGGCGCCGAGATCATCAACGACCCGAGCGGCCTCACTTTCGATCCGCAGCTTGCCAAGACGGTGGTCGAGCACGATGCCGCGCTGGTGCTGAATCATATGCGCGGGCGTCCGGAGACCTGGGCCAAACTGCCGCCGCTTCGCGACATGATGGGAACGATCGTGCGCGAGCTGGAGGCCACGGTGAACCGTGCGCGACACGCGGGAATAGACCGGAGCCGCATCGTCATCGATCCGGGCATCGGCTTTGGCAAGCGCAAGGAGCAGAATTCGGAGATTCTGGCGAAGCTCGGCGAACTCGCGCGCCTGGATTTGCCCGTGCTGGTGGGACCCTCGCGGAAATCATTTTTGGCGAAGCAGACGGAGGAAGAGACGCGTTTTGCTACCGCCGCGGCCGTGACAGCATCGATTCTTGCCGGCGCGCACCTTGTGCGGGTTCACGACGTAGCAGAGATGCGGCTGGTGGCACAGGTGGCCGACGAAGTGTTGCGGTACGCGGCCGGCTAAGTATCGGCTCCAGGCGAATCTCACTTCGTGGGTTTCGGGTGGGCGTGCTTCCAGTTGTAGACGCCTAACACGAATCCGGCGATGAGCCCCAATAAAATGAGTACTTCGGGAACATCCAACGAACCCATATGTACTCCCCCACGCGGATTATACGCCCCTCGAACAGCAAAGGGAATCCCCCGGCCGTCAGTCTTCCTCTTCCCCGATGAAATCTGTCTCGGCCTGCGGGAGCACGTCGCTGTTGCGGGCCACCCATACATAGAGAGTCGGCAAAAGAAAGATACCCAGGATCAGGGCGGCGACCAGGCCGCCGACGATTACGATGGCGAAGGGGCGCTGGGAATCCGAACCGATGCCGCGCGATAACGCCGCCGGCAACAGGCCTACGCTGGCGACCAGCATGGTCATCATGATGGGGCGGAGCCTCTGAACAGATCCGTTAATTGCGGCGTTCTCGATTGCTTCGCCGCGCGCGCGAAGCTGATTGATGTACTCCAGCATGATGACGCCGGTCTGCACGGAAACGCCGAAGAGCGCCAGAAATCCGACTCCTGAAGAAACACTGAAGTGCGTGCCGGTGAACAATAGCGCGAGCAGGCCGCCGATCGGCGCCATGGCGACGTTGGCGAGAATCAGCAAAATCCACTTGAACGAACTGAACATAGTGTAGAGGATCATGCAAATGACCAGAATAGTGAGCGGCAGCACGATCATCAGCCGCCTTTGCGATCTTTTCTGGCTTTCGTACTCGCCCGCCCAATCGATGTGATAGCCCTCGGGAAGTTTGACCTGCTGATTGACCTTGCGCATGGCCTCCTCGACCGTGCTTCCGAGGTCGCGCACGGGCACGCTGTACTTGATTGCGACGTAGCGGGAATTGCCCTCGCGATAAATCTCGGATGCGCCGTCGAGCACCTGCACTTTGCAGAGTTGCGCGAGCGAAACGCGCTCTCCGGAAGGCGCCAGCAGGCGGATCCGCTCGATGTCCTCCTTGCTACTGCGATAAGGCGCCTGATACCGCACCGCCACATCGTAGCGTTGCTCGCCTTGCAGAACCTGGCTCACGGCCTTGCCGCCAACGGCGGTCTCGATCGCGTCCTGTACGTCCGCCACGTTCATCCCGTAGCGGGCCGCGCGCTCGCGTTCCACGACAAACTCCAGGTTGGGCTGGCCGATCACACGAAAGAGGCCGAGGTCGGCGATGCCCGGGACGCTTCGCATTACGCTGACAATCTGTTCTCCCTTGGCTTCGAGCGTCTTGAGATCGTCGCCGTAAATCTTGATGGCCAGCTGCCCTTTTACGCCGCTCACCGCTTCCTCCATGTTGTCGGCGATAGGCTGGGAGAAATTCCACAAAGCGCCGGGGATCTTTTCCAACTCGCGATCCATGGCTGCTACGAGCTGCTCTTTGTTCTGGTTGAATACCGGGCGCCACTCGTGCTTGGGCTTGAGGTCGACGAAGTATTCCGTATTGAAGAAGCCGGTGGTGTCGGTTCCGTCGTCCGGACGTCCAATCTGGCTGACGACTTGCTTCACCTCGGGAAAGGACGCCAGAATCAGGCGCGCCTGGTTCATGACGCGCGAGCCTTCAGTGGGTCCCGTGCTCGGTGCCAGGGTGGCGCGCGCCCAGACGGCGCCCTCATCGAGATGCGGAAGGAATTCGGAGCCGATCATGCCGCTCATTGTTAGATAGACAGATAGCGCCAGGGTTGCCGCTGCTATGCCTATCGTCACCCAACGAAATTCGATCGCCCGGTGCAATGCCTTTCGGTACGCCCTGGTAATCGCGATCATCACCGGGTTGTGCCACTCGCGAACGTGGCTGCCAAACAGAAAGCTCGAAAGCACGGGCGCCATGAGCATCGAAAAGATGAGGGAGCCCAGCAGCGCGAAGGATACAGTCCAAGCCATGGGCTTGAACAGTCGGCCTTCCACGCGCTGCAGCGTGAAGATGGGCACGTAAGCCGTGATGATGATGGCAATCGCGTAAAACACCGGCCGCTGCACTTCGTGGGCGGCTTCGCGGATGGGCCCCAAGGGCGATGCCGGCTCACGGTCCCGGCCCAGGTAGCGAACGATGTTCTCGACCATGACCACCGCGCCTTCCACGACCATGCCGAAATCCAGCGCGCCGAGCGACAGCAGATTCGCCGGGATCCTGTTCAGCTGGAGGCAGATCGATGCGAACAACAGCGAGAACGGGATAGTCAGTGCGACGATGAACGCGCCGCGGGCATTCCCAAGAAATAAGAACAGGATCAGGGCGACCAGAATGATGCCTTCGGTAAGGTTGTGGAGCACCGTGTGGGTGGTGAAGTAGACGAGGTCGCTACGGTCGAGAAACGGAACGATCCTGACGCCGGGAGGCAGGATGCGTTCATTGAGCTCCTTGACTTTGTCGTGGATGGCCGCCAGGGTCGAGTCGGAATCGGCGGTTTTACGCAATAGCACGATACCTTCGATCACGTCGTCGCTGTCGATAACGTGGCCGTCGGCGCGATGAATGGCCTTGCCGATCCGGCCGAGACGAATCCTGGGTCCCTGCAAGACGGTGGCTATATCCTTGATGCGGATGGGGGTGCCGTTTTGCGTCTTGATGACCGTCTGCTCGATATCCCTGGTATTTTTGTACAAGCCGACGGCACGCACGTTAATCTGCTGGAGTCCGGCCTCGACGAAGCTGCCGCCGGCGTTCACGTTGTTGCTGGCTAACTGCTGTTCGACCTGACCGATGCTGAGGCCGTAGGACACGAGCTTGTCCGGGTCTACGCGCACCTGATACTCACGCGTGATTCCTCCGAAGCTAACCACGTCTACAACGTTGGGGACTGATTTGAACTGCTTCTCGAGTACCCAGTCCTCGAGGGACTTCAATTCCATCAAGTCGTACTTCGGGTTCGTGGTCTTCAGCGTGTACCAGTAAATCTGGCCGACCGGGCTGTAGTCGGTTCCAATTTGCGGCTGGAGGCCATTCGGCAGCGTGACCTGCGCCAGCCGCTCCAGCACTTTCTGCCGGTTCCAATCGTTCTCGGACTGGTCGTCGAAAATAAGCATGAGGCTCGAGAGCCCGAACAGCGACGTGGACCGCAAATGATCTAGGTGTGGCAGCCCGTTCATCACGATCTCGATGGGAATGGTGACCTGCTGCTCGACTTCTTCGGCTGCGCGGCCGGGCCATTGCGTAATGATCTGAACGTAGTTATTGGCGACGTCCGGATAAGCTTCCACGGGCAGACTATGGAACGAGATCGCGCCCCAGATCAGCAGCAGCAGCCCGACCGCCACCACAAGAACGCGGTTGTTGAGCGCGTAATCGACGACGGCGCGAATCATTGCTCCACCGTGTTCTGCAACACGAGCGCGTTGGACACCACCTTCTGGCCCGGCTGGATACCGGACACGATTTCCTGCATGTGTTGGGGAAGCATGGCGCCTGCAGTCACTTCCACCCGACGGAACTTGCTTGCACCCACCGGCACGTACATCCAATCGCGGTCATGCAAGTGCAAGACGGCGTCCGCGGGAACGGCAGCGCGCATTTCCTTCCGTTGCCCCTGGAACGTGGCGGTGACAAACATGCCAACGCGCATGAGCCCGGGGTTCTGCAACTCCAGCCGAACCTTGGCCGCGCGGATAGTAGGATCGAGGACCGGGCCAATGTTACTAACCCGGCCCCGGAAGACCTTTCCCGGATAGGCATTGAGGCGGACCTCGGCGAATTCTCCGAGGCGGACACTGGGCAGATCGTTTTCGTATACGTCGCATAGCACCCAGACGCGGGAAAGATCGGCGATGGTGAAAAGGTTGGGCGAGTTGTCCAGTGTTTTGACCCCGGCCGCCGCGGTGACATTCTGCTCGGTGATCACACCCGAAACCGGCGCATGAATATCGACGAGCGAGCTGGGATTCTTGACGTCCGCGCCCAGCACTCTGAGGTGTTCCGCGGCCGTCTCGACATCGACAGTGGCTTTGTTCGCGGCGTCCTGGGCGACTTCAACGTCTTTCTGCGCGATCGCGCCCTTGGAGAGCAGGAGGGTGGCTCGATCCAGCTGCGCCTTGGCCAGGGTCTGGTCCGCGACAGCCTTCCGGTAGTCGGAAAACGCCCCGGAAATATCCGCGCTCAGCACGCGCAGCAGAAGCTGGCCCTTGGTGACCGTGTCGCCGAGCCGGGCGTGGATCTCCGCGACCCGGCCGGAAGCGAGCGAAACAACGGGAACCGTGCGCGAGACGTCGGGACTCACCACGCCGGTCACGTTCAGCTCGGGCGCTGAGCGGTGCTCGACGGCCGCCGCCAGCGGAAACTGCTCGGGGTGCGCCACTTTGACCACGTTGGCATCCGCCTCCTGTTCGACGACCGTGGGCGGCGGCGCGCCTGCCGCCGGATCCGTATCGCCTTTTGCGCCGCAGCCTGCCTGCAGAATGCATGACGCAAGGACAAGCGTCGCTTCGAAGAATATTTTGCGGTTCATTGGATAACCTCGCGACCGACTGCGAGATTCAGTTGACTCGCGGCGGTCAGGTAAGAACCCACCAGGTTCAGGTAATTCAGCTGCACGGCGCGGTAGTCGTTCTCCGTGTTTAGAAAGTCCAGCAATGACGCTCCGCCGTGCTGATAGGCGAAGGCTTCGGTATCGCGGACTCTAACGGCTCGATCGAGATAGCTGGCCTTGTACGAACGCAGCAGGACCAGATTGCTGCTCAACGTCGCAAAGGCGGAATCCACATCGCTGAAAACCTGCGCCTGTGTTGCATTGCGGAGTTTCTCATTGCGCCCGATATCGAGCTGCGTGCGCAGCTTCTCGCCCTGATTGCGATCGAAGATGCGCAGCGGAATGATGACGCTGACGCCAAAGTAGACCGGAATCGGAGGATTGCGCGCGAAATCCATGCCGAAGGTGGGATCGGTAGATCCGTTGGCGACCGCCAGACGGTGGTCGGTCTCCGCCTTATCCACGGCCTGCAGGGCGGCCTTCAGGTCCGGCCTGGTTTCGAGTGCCATCCGGCGAAACTCGTCCAGGGGCAGAATTCGTTCGGTGAAATCAAACGGCCCGGTCACGTCGAACTGTTCGACCGCAGTGCGATCGTTGACCAGCGTCAGGAGCTGGATCTTGGCAGTGCGCAGATTGACGTCGGCAGTCTGGACGTCGGTTTCGAACTGCACGCGCTGCAGTTCCAGGCGATCCAGATCGATCTGCGCGATGTCGCCGGCAGTGTAGCGGTCGCGGCTGACCGAGAGCACGCGGTCCCAATAAGCCAAATTCGTTTTGGCCAGGTCCAGCACGGCCTTGGCCTGGAGCGTTTGCACGAAGGCGTTCCGCAGATTGAACAGAAGAGTTCTTTCCAGGTCCGCCTGGCTGGAGATGGCGATATCGGTGGCCTTCTGAGCGCTCTCGCGCCGTAATTCGCGCTTATGCTGCCGCTCATGCAGATAGCTTGCGGAGACAAACGGCAGAGCGCTGGCGAACGGTTGATACGGATTGGGGGTGAAAGGATTTATTTGATCGATGGTGCCGGTTAAGTCCGGGTTGGGACGCAGATAGGCGGTGATCTCCTGGGCTCGGGACTCACTGATCCCGATCTGTCCGGCCTGCAGCGCCGGATTCGATGAGGCAAACTTCTCGCGAATCTCCGGCCACGTATAGGCCTTCTGTGGAAGCGCATGTTGGGCCCAGCAGGCTGACAACAGAGCCCCCAGGGGCACACGCCATATCAGTCGCCGCATATCGCCTCACGTTGCCGGCCAAGAGGCGCCGCGGCCCTAGCGACCGCGGGCGTCCGGAATGCCGGCACATAAGCGAGCCCGCGCCGCAACTTCGGTCGCATACTCTCTCCTAAAAAAATTCAAAAGTCTGTGGTTTTAGCGGGCGAGTGCGTTCTCGGGCGGACCCCGGCTGACGAAGGCAGGCAGTTGGCGCAGCACGCTTCGGGGCGTGCTGTAGGACACGAAACCAAAGAAGCAAAAGGCGACCAGCAGGGTGTAAAACGCCGTGATCTGCAAGTGCTCCAGGTTCTGGAGGGCCAGGTAGATGGCCGCATTACTGTCGGAATGGTCGGGAACCGGGTGGCCGAATCCGCTCCGGGTTTCGAGACCCGCGCTGACGTAACCGAAACTGATGACATCGTCACTGGCGGAAACGCACGGGAACAGGGACACCGTCACCAGAAGGACGGAGGCCAGCCGCTGTGCTCTGGCGCGTGGGGTTGTGCAGCGACGGCGCTCGGACACAAGCACGGCAGCCATGGCACCCACCGCCACGCAGAGCCAGATCAGATTGAGAACAGTAACCAACTTACTGGTATTATAGCCGTCCGCGGCGATTCGGTGGACAAAGGCTGAATTCCGGCAGCCGCAACCCGACTATGGCCGGCGCGGTGTCAGGCTCAGACGTTCTTCCCGCTCGGCCCAGCTGAGGTATCGTGCCAGGTCGGTGCGGTGGCGCCAGACGAACTTCCAGAATGTGCCGAAGGTGATCTGATCGGCGTGGATTCCCGAGTATGTCTCGATGCGCCAGCGGAGGTAAGGGCTGCGCCACGGCCACAACCGGTACCCCCGGGCCAGGCGCCAGGCCACGCGCAGCATCACGACCCGCCGGATTTGGCGTTGGCCATCTCGGGTGTGGCGTAATAACCGGTGCGGGTGCGTGCTTGCGGGCGGTTGGGTCCGTTGACGACCACCTTGATCTGGCGGAACGAGCCATCCAGAGCCTGATTGGAAGGTGTGTAGGTGATGATGTACTGATTGCGAATGTCGTGGGCCACCTGGTGGGCGATGCGGTCCACATCGGCCAGTTCCTTGGGATAGTAGGCCTGGCCGCCGGTCGCTTCGGTGAGGGCATCCAACGCGCGTTTGGCGCGCTTGGCCTCACGGCGCTCTTCTTCGCTGAGCAACCCGATGGCGTAAACGATCACTTCGGCCTGCTGCGCGTTCTTCACCAGGTTTTCCAGGCTGATCAGGCTGGCGTTGTCGTTACCGTCGGTCACCACCAGAATGACTTTCTTGTCTTTCTTGGCCTTCTCCTTGATGTGGTCGATGGACAAGCGGATGGCGTCGCGCATGGCGGTGCCGCCGCGCGATTCGATCTTACTCAGGGCCTGCTCTAATTTCGGGACCTGATTGGTGAAATCGCAATCGAGGTATGGATCCTCGTTGAAGTTGACGACGAACGCCTCGTCATCGGGGTTGGAGGCCTTGACTAGCGCGACCGCGGCGGCGGCGACCTTCTGTCGCTTATCCCTCATGCTGCCGCTGTTGTCGATGATCAATCCCATGGAGACCGGGATGTCCTCGCGCTTGAACAGCTTCACCTGCTGCGGGACGCCATTCTCGAAAACATGGAACGCGCTCTGCTGGAGCGTGGTGATCATGCGGCCGCTCTTATCGACCACGGTGGCGTGCAGAACCACCAGCCGCGTGTCGACGCGAAAAGTGGCGTCGTCCGGCTTCTGTGCCACCAGGACGCCGGCGGCCGCGGCGAGTGCCACGAATAAATGCGTTATGTGAGAAATATTCAACCCTTTGAATTTACTGCGTCGGAGCATAATAGCCAAGTCTCCAGGACGCACGCAAAGGAGGCAGGCCGCGCGGCTGCACGAGCTTGACCTGTACCTTGCGATACTTGCCGTCTCGCCCCAGATTGGTGGGTGTGTATCCGAGAACGTACTGGTTGCGCAACTCGACGCCGATCTTGGCCGCCACGTCCGGCAGTTCGTTGAGATTATCCACGGCAAAATGCCGCCCTCCCGTCTGTTCGGCGATCTCGCTCAGCAAACTGGGGCCTGACATCTCCTCGGGAGTGCGGCCCCGGCTGGACATGGGCTCGTAAATGCCAATGGCATAGATTTGGACGTCGGCTTCGCGCACCCGGTTTTTGATTTCGCTTTCGGTATAGCGGCTACTGTTGTCGCCGCCATCGGAGATGATGAGCAGGGCTTTGCGCGGCTTCTTGCCTTTCTTCATGGTGTTGAGCGCCAGGTAAACTGCGTCGAGCAGCGCCGTGCGCCCCTTGGACTGGGTGAAGGTCAGGCGGTTCTGGATCTCTTCGAGACGAGAGGTAAACCCCACCACCAGCTCCGGACGGTCGTTGAACTCGACCAGGAAGAACTCGTCCTCGGGATTGGCGGTCTTGAAGAACTGCGCGGCGGCCTGGCGCGACTTGTCGAGTTTGGTTCCCATGCTACCGCTGACGTCGAACACCAGGCCGACCGACAGCGGAGCGTCTTCACTGGCGAAGTGGGTCACTTTCTGCTCGCTCTTGTCCTCAAAGAGGCGAAAGTTCTCGCGATCGAGGCCCGTGACGAAGCGGTTGAGCGGATCGGTGACCGTCACCGGGATCAGCACCAGCGTGCTCTGGATACGGATGTCGCCCCGCGGCACGTCCGGAGCAGCGTCGCCGGCGCGCTTGGCCCGGGGCGTGATTTCCACCTTGGGATCCTCGCGCACGGGAGGTTTGTCCGCGCCCGAACTGACTGGTGGGGAGGCGTAAAGAAGAAGGGAAATGGCGACGAAAACGCTGTAAAACCGGTGCCGGCGGGTCATTTTTCCCGACCTCTGCTGACCAGTCTATCACACGACTTTTGTGGTATGATCCTCTGTGCCCCGTAAAATTCTGGGTGTGATCCCAGCTCGGTACGCTTCTTCCCGTTTTCCTGGCAAAGCCCTCGTCCGAATCGGCAACAAATCGATGTTGCAACACGTCTACGAGCGGGTTTCGCTCGCCCGTTATTTAACTAGTGTAATCATCGCGACAGACGACGAGCGTATCTGTGAAGAAGCCCGGCGCATCGGCGCCCCCGTCCGCATGACGCGTCCGGACCATCTTTCGGGGACTGACCGCGTGGCTGAGGTGGCATCGACGGACTCGGCGGAGTGGGTCGTGAACGTGCAGGGCGATGAGCCGCTGATCGATCCGGGAGCGATCGACGCTGCCATCCTGCCGCTGCTCGACGAGCCGTCGATACCGATGGGGACGCTCAAGAAGCGGATTGAAGATCCGCGCGAGATCGGCGATCCGAACGTGGTGAAAGTGGTGACGGACCGGGTAGGGAATGCCATCTATTTCTCGCGTTCGACCATTCCGAACGTGCGGGACGGGACAAAAGGCAAAAATGGCGGGGAAGTAGTCCATTACAAGCATATTGGCCTGTATATTTACCGGCGGGATTTCCTGCTGCGATATCCGGAGTTGCCGGTGGGGCCGCTAGAAATGGCCGAACGGTTGGAGCAGCTGCGGGCGCTGGAGAACGGGCACCAGATACGGGTGGTCGAAACGGAGTACGAATCCGTAGGCGTGGATACACCCGAGGATCTGGAGAAGGTCAACCAGCTCTTTGAAGCATCGCTGGCGGGGGTGATTCAGAATGGCTAAGTATATTTTCGTGACGGGCGGCGTGGTTTCGTCCCTGGGGAAGGGGATTGCCGCGTCGTCGATCGGGTGTCTGCTGGAGAGCCGGGGGCTGCGCGTCAGCCTGCAGAAGTTCGATCCTTACCTCAACGTGGATCCGGGCACGCTCAGCCCGTTTCAGCACGGCGAGGTCTTCGTCACCGACGACGGCGCGGAGACCGATCTGGACCTGGGCCACTACGAGCGCTTCACGCACTCGCGCTTGACCCAGGCCAACAACGTCACCTCCGGCCGTATCTACGAACAGATCATCCAACGCGAGCGGCGCGGCGATTACCTGGGCAAGACGGTGCAGGTGATTCCGCACGTGACCAACGAAATCAAGGCGGCCATCAAGCGCATTTCGGCGGATGTAGACGTGGTGATTGTTGAGATTGGCGGCACGGTGGGCGACATCGAATCGCTGCCGTTCCTCGAAGCGATCCGGCAGATGCGCCATGAGCTGGGGCGCGAGAACGCTATTTTTGTGCACGTGACGCTGGTGCCGTGGATTGCCGCCGCCCAGGAGCTCAAGACCAAACCCACGCAGCACAGCGTCAAAGAACTGCGCGCCATCGGTATCCAGCCTGACATGCTGCTGTGCCGGTCGGAGCGGTTCCTGCCCAAGGACGTCAAGGAAAAGATCGCGCTGTTCTGCGACGTGGAGGCGCAGGCCGTCATTACGGCACGCGACGTGAAATCGGTCTACGAAGTGCCGCTGGTCTTCGCGGGCGAGGGAGTGGACGAATTCCTTCTGGAGCGGCTCAAGCTCGACGCCGCGCCGCGCCAGCTATCGCACTGGAGCGAGATGCTCGACCGCATGCAGAATCCGGTGGACGAGGTTTCCATCGGCTTGGTGGGCAAGTATGTCGAGTATGAGGACTCCTACAAAAGTCTGAAGGAAGCGTTGCTGCACGGCGGCCTGGCGCACCGATTGAAGGTAATTATCCACTGGATCGAGGCGGAAGGCGTCACGCCGGCCAATGCCGAGAGCACGCTCGAAGGTTACGACGGAATTCTCGTGCCGGGCGGGTTCGGAAAGCGCGGCATCGAGGGCATGATCCACGCGATCCGCTTCGCGCGCGAGCGCAAGGTCCCATATTTCGGCATCTGTCTGGGCATGCAGACCATGGTGATCGAATACGCGCGCAACGTGTGCGGGCTGGAGCGCGCGGACTCGACCGAATTCGACCCGGCCACGCCACACCGCGTCATTTTCAAGTTGCGCGAGTTGAAGGGCGTGGACGAGCTGGGCGGGACCATGCGGCTGGGCGCGTGGCCTTGCGTGCTGGCCGAAGGCAGCTTCGCGCAGCGCGCATACGGCGTGCGCGAGATCAGCGAGCGGCACCGCCACCGCTACGAGTTCAACCGCGAATACGAAGACACGCTGAAGGCCGGCGGCCTTAAAATCACCGGTGAAACGCCGGACCAGACCTACGTCGAGATCTGCGAGATTGCGGACCACCCATGGTACCTGGGCTGCCAGTTCCATCCCGAGTTCAAATCGAAACCCATGGAGCCGCACCCGCTGTTCCGGTCCTTCATCGGAGCGTCCCATGAGCACCGGCACAAGCGGCTCTCGACGCGGCGCAGCGGCGCGTTAGAGGAAGTCCGGGAGTACTCGCGCCGCGATTGATTTTGGTGCCCAATCCAAAGCCTGTAGAGCTGACCAACCCGCGGGGGGAACGCCTCCTGTTCGGACGTGGCGCGCCGATCGCCCTGATCGCCGGGCCTTGCGTGATCGAAAGCCAAGAGCACGTGCATTTCATGGCGAAGGCCATCCGCGAAATCGCCGGGCCGTTTGTCTTTAAGGCTTCCTTCGACAAGGCCAACCGCACCAGCCTCTCCGGGTTTCGCGGCCCGGGCCTCAAAGAGGGACTGAGAATACTTGGGGGCCTGAAAGCCGCAGGGCACAGTATCCTCACCGACATTCACGAGCCGTCGCAGGCCGCGCCCGCGGCCGAAGTTGCCGATGTTCTGCAGATTCCGGCGTTCCTCTGCCGGCAAACGGATCTGCTGGTGGAAGCGGGCCGCACCGGGCGCATCGTCAACATCAAAAAAGGGCAGTTTGTTGCGCCGCACGATATCCGGCATGCCGCCGAGAAGGTTGCTTCGACCGGTAACCATCGGATTATGCTCACCGAACGCGGGTCATCATTCGGGTACAACAATCTGGTGGTCGATATGCGGGGGCTCAAGATCATGCGAGACGCGGGATGGCCGGTGGTGTTCGACGCCACGCACAGCGTGCAGCTTCCCAGTGGCGCGGGCGGCGCATCGGGCGGCCAGCCGGAGTTCATCGAGCCGCTGGCGCGCGCGGCGGTGGCGGTGGGCATCGACGGCGTTTTCGTGGAAGTACACGACCGGCTGGAACAGGCGCTGTCCGACGGCCCAAACGCCCTGCGCCTGGACCTTCTGGCGGCCTTCTGGCAGCGGCTGAAGGCCCTGGATGCCGTGGTGAAGAGCCCAGGTTATCTGCACGCCTAGGCGTGGCCGGCCGTCATACAATTGATGGGAGAGGCTTGTGTGAACAGGAAATTGAACCGGAGAAGATTAGGCTTTTCGCTCATCGAACTGCTGATCGTTATCACCATCATCGTGATCATCCTGACGGTGGCGGTCCCCAGGCTGACCAAGGCTCGCATGTACGCGCAGGAAATGGCCGCGGTCCAGGCAATCAAGGCTGTCCACCAGGCCGAATCGTTGTACTACTCGCAGTATGGCAAGTTCGCTACATCGCTGGCGGAGCTCGGTCCGCCGACTGGCGGCGCCGCCGACTCGCCCGCGGCTTCTAATCTGATCCAGGAAGATCTTGCCACCGGGGAGAAGCAGGGCTACAGGTTCACGCTGACGGCATCACCGGGCGGCTACGTGATCAACGCTGCGCCGATGGTTTTCGGCACCAACGGCAGCCGAACGTTCTGGTCGGATCAGACCATGACCGTCCGCCAGCATTACGGGCAGGAACCGGCCACGGCGTCGAGCGAGATGATGAAGTGAGCGCCGGCAGCGCCCGCTAAGGTGCGAACCCCGCTCGACATGAACGGCGTCGTCAAGGCCATCGAACGCCGCTACGGACGCGTGAAGCTGGCTCCGGACGACGGCCTGACCCTGATCGAAGTCAGCGGCCTGCGCCTCGCGTTTCCCGAGGCGGAAAAGCTGGCTCTACGGAAGGTCACGCTGGAGGAGTTGCAGCGCGCCGCAGCCGGTCGTTGATTCCCGCCCATTCCGGTGTGTCCGGCGGAGGTTCCACGGCGATCCAATCGAATCCCGCGTCATCCAGACGATGTAGCGTTTCATAGAGCGCCGCTGCGTAGCGTGCCGGATCGGAAGGCATGCGGACGCTTTGTGCCGCCTCACAAGAGCGCGTGAGCCACAGCCAGGCACCGCGGCCGGTGGCGGGCACATGGAGCAGCAAGCGGGTGCGCGGGCTGTAGTGCCTGGGGTGCAGGCCCGGCGAGGGGTGGGCGCCATCCATCCGGGCTGGAGCCAATTCGATTTCCCCGATCACGGCTTCAATCTGTTGGGACGAAATCATGCCAGGACGAAGGAGCCGCGGCTTCGCGCCGGCCAGCGAGAGCACGGTCGACTCGATTCCCACTTGTGTAGGGCCGCCGTCGAGGATGAGATCCACGTCCGCGGCAAGAGACTTGCGAACATGTTCCGCCGTAGTGGGTGAAAGCTCGCTAAAGCGATTGGCGCTGGGAGCGGCGATGGGAACATCAGCGTGGACCAGTAGCGCCAACGCTACTGCATTGGCCGGCACGCGCAAGCCGACGTTAGGCAGTCCAGCGGTCACGATATCGGGAATGCAGGCGCGCTTGGGCAGCACCAGGGTCAACGGGCCGGGCCAGAATTCGCTCGCCAGCTTCGCGGCGTTCTCGGGCCACTCTGTCACCAGGTGAGGAGCAGCCTCGCGCGATTCCACGTGAACAATCACAGGGCTGGTAGAGGGCCGTCCTTTCACGCGAAAAATCTTCTCCACAGCGCCTGCGTCGAGAGCATTGGCTCCCAGGCCATAAACCGTCTCGGTCGGAAAGGCTACCAGCTTCCCTTCGCGAATGAGCGCGGCTGCCCGCCGGATGAGTTCGGGGTCGAGCTTCGCACTATTCGGGGAGCTCATCTTTGCCGTCGCCCGCGGTCTTTCCGGTTTTGCGGAAGACCAGGTATGCGTGGATGAGCGCGTCGAGGTCGCCGCCGAGCACGCGGTCTACGTCCCCAATGGAGAGCTTGGTCCGGTGGTCCTTGATCATCCGGTAGGGAGCGAGCACGTAACTGCGGATCTGGCTGCCGAAGTTGATATCCAGCTTGGAAGCTTCGGTCTTGCGGGTCTCTTCCCGCTTTTTCTCGAGCTCGAACTCGTACATCCGCGCGCGGAGCTGTTTCATGGCGCTATCGCGGTTCTTGTGCTGCGAGCGCTCGTTCTGGCATTGCACCACGATGCCGGTTGGAAAGTGGGTGATGCGCACGGCCGAATCGGTCATATTGACGTGCTGGCCGCCGGCGCCCGACGAGCGGAAGGTATCGATGCGCAGGTCGTCGGGCCGGATATCGATCTTAATTTCGTCGTCGACCTGCGGGTAGACAAAAACCGAAGCGAACGACGTGTGCCGCCGCGCATTACCGTCGAACGGCGAGATGCGGACCAGGCGATGCACGCCGATCTCCGATTGCAGCAGCCCGTACGCGTTTTCTCCGTTCACTTCAAAGGTGACTGACTTAATGCCCGCGCCTTCGCCCTCGAGCCGGTCGGTGACGACGGTGTTAAACCGCAGGCGCTCCGCCCATCGCAGGTACATGCGGAGCAGCATCTCGGCCCAGTCCTGGCTTTCGGTGCCGCCGGCTCCCGGATGGATGGTCACGATGGCGCTGCGGGCGTCATTTTCGCCCGAAAGCAGCATGGCGGTTTCGATCTTCTCGATCACTTCGGAAAACGTCTTCAGTTCGCGAGCGATGTCGCCGTCGACGTTTTCTCCCTCGCGGGCCAGTTCAAATAGCGTGTCGAGGTCCGAGGCCAGCGAGGCGATGCGCTGGTCGTCGGCGATGGACTCTTCAAGGCGCTTGCGCTCCTGCATCACCTTCTGGCTCTTTTCCGGCTGAGACCAGAAGTCGGGGCGTGAAAGCTCCTCTTCTAATTTGTTGAGCTGAGATTTCTTTTTGGGGACGTCAAAGATAGCTCCGCACAGCCAAGGCCTGTTCGCGGAGCGGGGAGTATTCTCGTTCGAGCTCGTCAAGATTCATGGTTCAATTCAATTCTAGCAAATAGCCGCGTTGGCCGACATTCACCGCCTGGGTGTTTCCCATCCGGATTTCGGCGCCCTCGGCTTCGTGGATGTGTCCGCAGAACAGATACTCGGGCTGATGGCGGCCGACGAAATCGCGAACGGCCCGGCTGCCGGCGTGCAGCCCGTCGCGCACGCGGTCGAGAGCGGTGCCGTAGGGGGGTGCATGGCAGATGAGCACCAGTGGGTGAAACTCGGCGAACGGTTCCAGCCGCTCGGCCAGCTCCGCTTCGCTATATTCGCCCGGCGTGTTGAATGGCGTGGGACTGGAGTAGCCTAAACCGGCCACATGATATTTTCCGATGCGAAGCGTCCGTCCGTGAAAGTCATGAAAACCGAATTGCGCGCACAGTGCCGCGATTTGTTCCGCGGATTCATGATTGCCGGGAAGCACGTAGACGCGCTCGCTGCGCGCCTGGAGAAACTTTCCGCATTCCTCGAGGCCGCGGGCCCAGCTCACCAGATCGCCGGCGGCGAAGTAGTAGTCGGCGTCGGTGGCCATGAGTCGCTCGAGTGCCTTGTGATTGCTGTGGATGTCGGAAAAAATGAGCAGCTTCACGGACCTATGATAGCCCGCGAAGCTGCTCGAGTGGCTCCTCCGGCTAAGAGATTATGACGGCTTCCGGCAGCGATTGCGGAGTCGACAGGTATTCGGCCATGACCGGCGCTTTCGGGTCCACAACGGTGTGGCTCGGCGCATCGGCGTTGCTGAGAAGTTTGCGGTCTTGAGCGCGGTAGAGCATCAGCTCGAAGCGGTCCCGTACTTTGGTCTTTTTGAACAGGCGGGACAGGTAGACCTTGACGGTCCCCTCAGCCAGGCTCATGGCGGCGGCGATTTCCTTGTTCTTCAGGCCCTGCGCGAGCAGCTCCACCACCTGTTTTTCACGCCCGCTGAATGTGACGCGCTTTTCGCCGCCCGGATCGAAGCCCGAGTCAGTCACCTCGATCACTACTTCTCCCTTGGCAATCCGCTGGAGAGATTGAATAAGCATGTCCGCCGAAATCCGCGCCGGCAGGATGGCGCGCACGCCGCACTCGAGGGCTTGAAAGATCAGCTCGCGCGACATCGGGCCCACGCGGATAACCAGATTGGAGCCGGGCATACGCGCGTGTGTCTCCGCCAGGGTTTCGAAGGTGAACTCGCCGGTGAGGTCCAGCAGCACTAATTCCGGATCACCGGAGCGCGAGGCCTCAGCGGCGGGATCACCGACGGAAACGACCTCGATACCGCCGGCCGATAAAATTTCCTGAAACCCGCGCGCCAGAGCGGGCTGATCTGTAAGTATGTGTACTCGAGTCATATTTTTACCTTTCGGTTTGTATTCCCGCCAACTGAGTCAATTACGATGCCGCCCTGGCGTACCGGGTGGGTCTGATGCGCCGTGGCACGCCTCGCTTGCCGTACCTTTCGAAGAAACAAATAAGGCTTTCAACATCCGCTTTCCGCTTGTAAAGCTGCGTCAAGAGCCGGCGTAATGAGTGTCTGTGAACCATTCCCCCACTCCTTCGAGACTGTATTGGTGTAGCGCTCAATCCGTCAATCATCCCCGCCCCGTCCGAAACTTGCGATACCAGGGCGCCTGTTTTGATTGGCCTCCCTCTTGTTCCTCAACTCCGCTGATCTTGGTGGCCATGGCGGAAATCTGACGGGCCAGCGGACTATGCTCCGAAAGCAGGCTGCCGCTGGCATAGGCTTCCGCCAAGCCCGAATAATCGTTGGGCAGGGAAAAGAAAGCGGCGATGCCCAACATACGCTGGGCTTCTTCCGTGACCACCTTATCCACGTAGTCCACGCTCCGGTTGAAAATGAGCCGGATACGGTCGGGCGAGTAGTTATTCTCTTTCAGCTCCATGAGCATCTGCTTGACCTGGTAGAGTGCCAACACGTCGGGCGAAGAGACCAGATACAACTCGTTCAGACTTTCAAGGACGCTCAGGGTGTAGGGCGTCAGGCAGCATCCCAGGTCCAGCACGGTCCACTGATAACGCGTGCGCGCAAAATTCAGAACCCGCTCGATTTCTCTCTGCTCGGGCAGGCGCGGAACCTTGAGTGAAGCCGGAGCCGAGATCACTTCGAGTCCCGGATGCCCGTTAGAGATCATCTGGTTCCACGAAACTACGTCCAAACCCTGGGCCGAGTTCATGGCATCCAGAACTGAAGAGGAGGTTTTCGACCGCATCAGAAAACGGACGTTTCCGCCGGTTACATCCAGATCGGCGAGCAGTACGTGGTAAGTTCCCGTCCGATGCATCCGCTTGCCTAGCTCGACGGCGAGGTGGCACGCTACGGTGGTTCCGCCGCAGCCGCCTTTCGCCGAAAGGACAGCGATGGTCTTGCGGTCGGAATTGGTGACGAACTGGTCTCTGGTGTGCTGGTCGATCTTGCGCTCCAGCACCTTGCCCAGGCTCTTGGTGAGCGGAGGATAGAAGTACTCATCCAGCCCGGCGCGCATGCCGGCGATGATCATCTGCGAATCGGCGGCATGGTGGATGGCAATGATCATCGAATCCGGGGAGGCGGCCTTGATCTCCCGGACGCGCTCTTCCACTATGTTCTGGAAGTGTTCGGCGTCGACTAACAGGACCTGCGGCCGCGTTTGTTCGAGCCACGCCAGGAGAGCCGACCAGTTGCTGCAATCGTGCTTTTCGACGATCAAGTGGTTGGCGAGCTCCTGGCAGCAGCGCTCGACTTCTTCGAGCAACTCGGGGCGCTTGATTACCAGTCCTGCAGTCAACAGCCTCATGAGATGAAATCCGGTGGGCGCTCCAGCTTTGGATCGAATCCGGGGCGCCCGTCAGTTCCTCGCTTAGTGCGTCACCGAGACCAATTGCGGCGCCTGCGTGGCCGCTTTGTGCCCCGCCGGAGGAGTGTACTTGCGGAACTTGGTGGTGTTAATGCGCACCGCCACGAGCGGCGAGTTATCGTCCGCTGCCTTGGTTACGCGCACAACCGTCCCACCACAGAACCAGCATTTGCGATCAAAGCTGTGGTTGGCCGGAAGCGCCATTTCGATGTTAAGCGTGTCGCCGGCACGTGGGACATCCTCCGGACCGTCGGACGGCACCCAGCGGATCAGGATGCCCGTGCGGCTGATGTTCTCCACCAGCTTCATGGTCCCGCCCGACCGTTTGCTGCTGCCCGAAGTAACACGGCATTCCAACGCCAGGTTCACTCGTTCGTGAGACCGCTGTTCCAGTCCTTGCAGAAGCTCCCGATACCGGGTCGCGATCTTGTTCGTTGAAGCGTACATGAATCCTCCCTTTGCTGATTCCCTTCGTTTTGGCCGCCGCTCATCAATCGAGTGTGCCGCCTAGTTACTCATCTGGTGATAAGCACGGGCAGTTCCAAAGCTAGTATTGAGTAAGTCGAAGAGAATCCAGCGCATGGGAATCCGTCGCGCGCGGAAGAGGACACTGTGTCGCAGCCCATGGGGCAAGAACGCCTGAAACTAAGTGTGCAGGAACCACTTACTGGCGGCACAGCTTTCAGTGACACATTGTCACGATGGAGCCGGCAATCTAGTTGACTTCGAGCGACAATTTGTCCTATCCAAAGTTAACCGCCTGTACGAGGGCACGTAGGATCAATGGCATGGCCGCCACCGATAGCTGGAAAGAGACGTGCTTTTCGAGCCGTGGGACGATACAGATGACTGATAAACGACGCAAGCAACGGCAGCTCTTTGATTGCTCACTGGAGATTTCCTGGAAAGACGGCGAGGGGAGCAGCCGAATGATGGGGGTGCACGCCATCGACCTCTCCAACTCGGGTATTCGCGTGGAATCGACCGAGCCGATCGATCTCCAGACCGAGGTCTACGTGCGCGCAGAGCGCTACGGCCTCACGGGCACTACGTCGGTGCGCCACTGCTCGCGCCGCGGTTCAAAATTCGTCCTGGGGCTCGAATTCAACCCCGACGCCACAACAGCGGATACTGAGGATGCAGAAGCCTTCGTGGACTATTACGAACTCCTGCAGATCAGCCCCAATGCAGATCCGGAAACCATTCACCGCGTTTTCCGCATCATGGCCGCCCGCTATCATCCGGACAATAAGGAAACCGGGGATAGCGAGAAATTTCTGCTCCTATCGAAGGGTTATGCGGTCCTCTCGGATCCGACCAGGCGGGCAGCTTACGACAACACGCATCGCAATCGCCACGCGCAGCCGCTGCCGGTGTTTGGCCTCAAGGAATTCGCTGAAGGTTTGGAAGGAGAGGTAAACCGCCGGCTGGGCATTCTCTCGCTGCTTTACCACCGCCGCCGGACTAATCCCGAGAATCCGGGCATTTCACTATTGGAGTTCGAAACTGTGATGTCGTTTCCCCGCGAGCATCTGGAATTCGCTATCTGGTTTCTGAGAGAGAAAGAGTACGTCCGGTCCGACAATCATTCCGACTACTTGATTTCCGCCACTGGAGTGGAATACCTGGAATCCGAGGTGCCATCTAACGGAGTGCTCAGCAGGCTGCTGCACGCGCCGCAAGGCGCTCGGAACACCGCGCCGGCAACCGAGCCGAGCGATTCTCTGGCCTTGGTACGGGCGCGGTGAAGGAGGAGCCGGGTTATGCCACAGACTCGCAGGGCCCACCGCGATACAGCTTCAACTTCCGAATGAGGGTGCGGCGCGAGATGCCGAGAATGTCGGCGGCTTTCTGCTGATGGCCGCCAGTCTGAGCCAGAACTTTGAAGATCGTGTTCTGCTCGAGCCCGTCGAGCGAGTAACTGCCGGTTTCTTGCGACGCGAAGGTTGGCGTCCGCTTGCCAGCTATCTCGTGGGGCAGCTCGCCCGCCCCGATCTCTTCTTCCGCGCTGTAAATGGCGGCGCGAGTTACCACGTTGCGCAGCTCGCGTACGTTGCCCGGCCAGGAATACTGCTTGAGGGCTTCAATGGCTTCCGGTGTAAAGCGCCGGCGCGGGTCATGCTGCTGCAAAAAGAAGGTCGCCAGCGGCCCGACATCTTCGCCACGTTCCCGCAGCGCCGGAACGCGGATCTGAATGGGATTCAAGCGGTGGTACAGGTCGGTTCGGAACTTCCCCCCCTGTATGGCGTCTTCCAGATTGACGTTGGTCGCCGCCACCACGCGCACGTCCACGGTGACTTTTTTGGTCCCTCCCAGCCGGTAGTACGGGACCCCGTCCAACACGCGCAGCAACTTCACCTGGGTCTTGATGTCCAACTCGCCGATCTCATCCAGGAACAGAGTGCCCGTGCTGGCGGCTTCAAACAAACCGGGCTTCATGCTGTCTGCGCCGCTGAAGGCTCCCTTCTCATACCCGAATAACTCGCTCTCTATCAGGTGCTCCGGAAGGGCGCCGCAATTGAGGTCGACCCAAGGCTTGGTGCATCGGAGGGAGTAATGATGAACCGCACGCGCCACCAGCTCTTTGCCGCTTCCGCTTTCACCTGTGATCAGCACTGTGGCGTTGGACTGGGCCACCTTAATCACAAGCTGAATGAGGTCCTGCATGGGTTGGCTGGCAATGATGGCAGACAAGCCCAGGTAAGATTGTGGCCGAGGGGCCTGCTCTTCGTTTTCGGCTCCACGCGTGCAGGCGATCGCCGGAGCCTTCTTGTTCCCCTCCATGCCGCCAACAGCAGTCATTGTTTCCTCCGAACCGGGTCTTGTTCCGAGCCTGGAACAGGATACCCGGGAACAATCTTGCCGTACTTCAATATTGTTATTACCTTTTATTTCGAGATGCAAGGGCTTTGTTCTGAATTCAGAACATCCCGCCGCCATTTTTATCCAAAGTTACTAGGTCTTATTCGCTTTCCTTACTAACCTTAAACTACATTGCACTCACTGTTAGTAACTATGGATTACAACCGTCGTACACCTTCAGATTGATGACCTGTCCTGTTAACTGAATCGCGTCCGCTCGCACCTATGTTCTTTGATGCTCTGGAACTTATGAATGTACAATGCAGCGATTGGAGTGACACTCTGTCACTGGAACTTTGTGTCAGGCAGTCGCAAAAGCACGGGCTCTGACCTGTTCGGTGTAATCCACAACCAACATCAACTATTGCAGGCAGACTGGCTTACAACCGAAGGCGCCCACGGCCGCAGGGTTGGTATCCCGGTTGCACTTGTGCCGTCCTGGTGGAACAGAAATACGAAAACATGCCAGTCCAAGCCAAGATGTACATTGGCGCCGTTTGCACTGGTGGCGCGGTGGTTGCGGGAGTTGCTCTGAGTCAATGGAACCCCCACAACCTGACTCGCGCCTTGTGCTTCTTGCTGGTTTCTGCCATCGCGTCGGCCCTCAAAGTAACCCTGCCCACTATCACCGGCACTATGTCGGTCAATTTCCTCTTCATTCTCATCGGCATCGTCGAACTGGACTTTCCATCCACGCTCATTATTGGCTGCACAGGCAGCCTCATCCAATGCCTGTGGAAGTCCAAAACGAAGCCGAGACCCTTTCAAGTAATCTTCAACACCGGCGCGATGGCAATTTCTGTGGCTACTTCCTATTACGTCTATCATGCCCACATGGCGGGTATGCCGAGCGACGCCAATCCCCTCCGGCTGGGTGTGACCGCGTGCATGTTTTTTCTAATGAATACTATTCCGGTCGCCGCTGCGATCGGCATGACGGAACGGAAGTCACTTACTCGCATTTGGTATGACTGCTACTTCTGGTGTTTTCCATACTATCTGGGCGGAGCGTCCATTGCCTGGATCTTAAGCGTATTAAGCCGGCAGACACACTGGCACGCGTCGCTGGTGCTGATTCCGGTGATTTATTTTATCTATCGCTCTTATCGCACTTATTTGGGCCGCTTGGAAGACGAAAAGGTTCACGTAGAAGAGATGGCCGCGTTGCACTTACGGACCATCGAAGCGCTTGCGCTCGCCATCGAGGCCAAGGACCACACCACGCACGACCACCTGCGCCGCGTCCGTATCTACGCAATTGAGATCGCCAAGGACCTGGGGCTGTCTGCCTCGGAGATGCAAGCGTTGCGCGCCGCCGCTCTGCTGCACGATATCGGTAAGCTGGCCGTGCCCGAGCAGATCATTTCCAAACCCGGCAAACTGACGCCGGAAGAATTCGAGAAGATCAAGATTCATCCCGTGGTCGGCGCCGAGATTCTGGAAAGCGTTCAGTTCCCATATCCAGTGGTTCCGATCGTCCGGGCGCACCACGAGAAATGGGACGGCTCGGGATATCCTGCCGGGCTAAAGGGCGAGGAGATCCCCATCGGCGCGCGAATTCTCTCGTCAGTCGATTGTCTGGATGCGCTGGCCTCCAACCGGCAGTATCGTCGCGCACTCCCGCTCGACCGTGCCATGGAAATCGTCACCGCGGAATCAGGCAAGAGCTTCGACCCCAAGGTGGTCGAGGTGCTCTCGCGACGGTATAAGGAACTCGAGCAGATGGCGCTGGCGCAGACCTGGGATAAGAAGCGCCTCTCAACCCATCTCAAAATCGAAAAGGGCGTGGCGCCCGCGGCCGGTTTCGAGCAGACCCCGCCTGCTAACGGCCGCAAGGACGCTTTCGATCCGCTCTCCTCCATCGCCGCTGCACGCCAGGAAGTGCAGATGCTGTTCGAGCTGACACAGGACCTGGGCAACTCGCTGAGCCTCAATGAGACGCTCTCTGTGGTATCGGTGCGCTTGAAGCGGCTGGTGCCCTACGATTCGATCGCGGTCTATGTGCTGCGCGATCACAAGCTTGTGCCCGAGTACGTCAATGGCGAGAACTTCCGGCTGTTCTCCTCGCTCGAGATCCCGGTTGGCGAAGGCCTTTCCGGCTGGGTGGCCCAGAACCGCAAGCCCATTCTCAACGGCAATCCGTCGGTGGAAGCCGGCTACATGGGCGACCCCGGAAAATTCAGCACCCTGCGCTCGGCGCTCGCCGTGCCGCTCGAAGGCCTGAACGGGGCGGTCGGCGTGCTGGCGCTCTACCGCGCGGAGAAAGATGCGTTCACCAAGGACAACCTCCGCATCCTGCTGGCCATCAGCTCCAAGGTTTCCCTCGCCATCGAGAACGCGCTGAAGTATCGCCAGGTAGAGAATTCGGCCACTATCGATTACCTCACCAGCCTGCCCAACGCCCGCTCTTTGTTCCTGCGGCTGGATAGCGAGCTGGCTCGCTGCCGCCGCATGAATATTCCGCTCGCGGTGCTGGTATGCGATCTGGACGGCTTCAAACAGGTTAACGACTCCTTTGGACACCTGACCGGCAACAAAGTTCTAAGCAACGTGGCCAACGGCTTAAAGAATAACTGCCGCGAGTACGATTACGTGGCGCGCATGGGTGGCGATGAGTTCGTCCTGCTGCTCCCGCACATTACGCCGGAATCGGTCGACGAACGAATCAACCAGATGGTCCACATCGCCGCCGCGGCCGGAGAGATTGTGCAAGGCAAGCGCCTGCTTTCCATGAGCGTCGGCGAGGCGTTCTATCCCATGGATGGCGCCAACGCCGAAGAACTGCTGGCGACAGCGGACCGCCGCATGTACAAATCCAAGCAGGAACAAAAGCTGCGGCAGACCAATGCCACCGCCGTGCCGAAACAGCCGGTGCTGGCTGCGCTCAGCGTGCAATGAGCTTGCGCCCTGGAGAGCCAGAATGCTTCCAGTCGCCTGGGCGCGAAAGACGTGGCAAATGTGGACTTCCCGCATCGTGCGGCACTTGGCCGCCTTCGCGCTGACAACCCTGGTAGCGGGACTGCTCGGGGCCACATTAGTGCGATTCGGGCCTGGTTTTGACGCCGACGAGCAGCAGCTCGATCCCCGCCTGGACCGCCAGAGTATCCAGGCCCTCCGTGAATCACATGCCGCAGAGCACAATCTACCGGGCTTCTATCTTCAATATCTGGAGCATATGGCGACGGGGGATCTGGGGTCCTCGCGCTCGCTGGCTCGGCCGGTCTCGCAGTTGCTCGCTGAGCGTGCGGCGATAACGCTCCGGTTGATGGCCGCCGGAATGATCGGGGGATGGGTGCTTGGCCTTGCGTTGGCGATAGTTGCGGCGGCGCTTCGCACGCCGCTCTTCGATCTGGCTTCGACCGCTTTTAGCGGAGTGTTTCTCTGCGTGCCCGCGGCCGTCCTGGCCCTGTTCCTGTTCTTTACGAACGGGCCGGTGCATTTCGCCATCGCTCTGCTCATTTTCCCCAAAGTTTTTCGTTACGCCCGCAACGTTCTTGCGGATGCCTATGCCCAGCCGCACGTTCTGGCGGCTCGCGCGAGGGGGCTTAGCGGGCGCGCGATCTTTCTCCGCCATGTGATGCTTCAGGCCGCGCCTCAATTGCTGGCGCTGGCTGGCGTCTCGCTCGGCGTGGCGTTCGGAGCAGCCATTCCCATCGAAGTGCTGTGCGATTTCCCGGGCATCGGCCAGCTTGCGTGGAAGGCGGCCCTGGCGCGCGATCTGCCCGTGCTCGTCAGCATCACGATTCTGGTGGCGGCGGTCACGCAACTCACGAACGCGGCGTCCGATCTGGCCATAGCGGCGTGCTCGAGGGAACGCGTATGAAACGCACGCGCAACATCGCGATCAGCATTCTGGTGTTGATTTTTGCGGTGTCGCTCGCGGCCAACTTCTTTGCGCGCGCGCCTTACGCCCTGCAATTCCGCGATTTCATCAACGCTCCGGCTTCCCGGCAGTTCTGGCTGGGAACGGACGAACTGGGCCGCGACCGCTGGTCGCGCCTGCTGTATGGTTCCCGAATCTCGCTCTTGCTGGCTCCCGCAGCCGCAATGCTCTCGACGGCCATGGCGATACTGATCGGCGGTGTCGCCGGGTACGTCGGGGGCTGGTGGGACCGCGTAGTGCTCCGCGTGATCGATATTTTTCTCTCCATCCCGTGGCTGTTTCTGTTTCTCATCGTGCGTGCGCTACTGCCGCTCAATACCGCCCCGCTCGTGTCGGTCATCATCACGTTCCTGATCATGGGGCTGCTGGGATGGGCGCCTGCCGCGCGCGTCATCCGCGCCGGCGCGCAGTCGCTGCGCGACTCGGATCTGGTCCTGCACGCTCGCGCTTGCGGTTGCCGCGGCCTGCGGCTGGTTCTCGTCCAGATTGCCCCGAACCTGAAGCCGGTGATCTTCGCCCAGTTCTGGATCTCGATCCCCACATTCATCCTTGGCGAAGCCAGCTTGGGGCTGATCGGCCTGGGCGTCGCCGAGCCGCTGCCCTCGTGGGGAAATTTGCTGCGCGAGCTCGCTAATCCGGCGGCCGTAACCACGAATCCGTGGATCCTCGCGCCGCTGGTCGTGCTGGCCGTCGTCGTAAGCTGCTTCCAGCTGGTCCTCCCCCAAAAGGAGTTCGCATCATGAAACGCCTGGTCGTGAGTTTCCTGATCGCGGCGGCGAGTCTTCTGGCGCAATGGGGCGGCGAGCTGCGCTTCTGCCTCCGTTCCGATCCGAAGACATTCAATCCGCTCCTGGTAGAGGACGAAGCCTCGGAGACCATACGCTACCTGACGGGCGGCGTCCTGATTCGCGTCAACCGGCTCACCCAGGAACTCGAACCCGAATTGGCCACCTCGTGGAAAATCTCGCAGCACGGCCGGGCCATCACGTTTCGGTTGCGGCAGGGCGTTTTCTTTTCCGACGGAACGCCATTCACGGCGGATGATGTCGCATACACCATGCGCGCCCTTATGGACCCGGCGCTGCATTCGCCCACTGGCGACGCGTTCCGCTCCGCCCCGGGCAACGTGGAAACGGCGGTTTCGGCGCCGGATCAGATTACTGTCATATTTCCAGCGCCGGTGGCCGGGCTCGAGCGTCTGTTTGACCAGGTAGCCCTCTTCTCGTCGCGCTCCCCGAAGAAGGACACGGCCGTACTGGGGCCGTTCGTCGTGGCGCGCTACACGCCGGGGTCGGAAGTTCTACTCGCGCGGAATCCGCGCTACTGGAAGACTGATGCCACCGGACGCCGCCTGCCCTACCTCGACGCCATCCGCCTGGACATCCAGCAGAACCGCGAGATCGAGCTCGTGCGGTTCACTCGCGGCGAGCTCCACCTGATCAATGGCATCGATCCTGAAATGTTCGGCCGCCTCGCCAAGCAGGCGCCCTTGCTGGTCTACGACGCCGGCCCGTCGCTCGAATCCGAAATGATGTGGTTCAACCAGAACCCCGCGGCGCCGCTGCCCGAATACGAGAAGGCCTGGTTTCGCTCCCGGAATTTCCGCCGCGCGATCTCCAACGCCGTCAACCGCGCCGACATCTGCCGCATCGTCTACTACGGCCACGCGCAGCCCGCGGCGGGTCCGATTTCTCCCGCCAACCGGTTCTGGTTCGATGCCCGGTTGAAGCCGCACGCCTACGATCCGAAAGAAGCGCTCGACCGGCTCCGGCGCGATGGGTTCCATCTCGAAAACAATGTGTTGCGCGACCGGGAAGGGCATCCCGTCGAGTTCTCGCTCATCACCAACTCCGGCAACAAAGCCCGCGAACATATGTCCGCCATGATCCAGCAGGACCTCGCGGCCATCGGCATCAAAGTGAATCTCGTAACTCTGGATTTCCGTTCGCTCATCGAGCGCATCAGCCAGAGTTACCGCTACGAAGCGTGCCTCCTGGGCCTGACCAACTACGATCTCGATCCTAATTCGCAGATGAACGTATGGCTCAGTTCCGCCAGCAACCACCAGTGGTATCCCAGTCAGAAGACACCTACCACCGCGTGGGAGGCGGAAGTCGACCGCCTCATGGAAGCGCAGGCTGCGGCCGTTGAGCGTGAAAAACGGAAAGCTTATTTCGACAAGGTGCAGGAGATCGCCTCGTCCGAAGCTCCTTTCATCTACCTGGTGACAAAGAATTCGCTCTCCGCCCTCTCTCCCAAACTGCAGAACGCGGCGCCGGCCATGATCCGTCCGCAGACCTACTGGAACGCCGAACGCCTGGTGCTGGCGCCCGCGCAACTCGCAAAGGCTACGCGATGAACGGCTGCGCCCCGATCCTCTCGCTCCGCCTCACCGCGGGTTATCCCGCGAAACCCAGCGTATTGCGCGATGTCCGTTTTGACGTGGAGCGCGGCGAGATTTTGGGCCTGGTGGGAGAAAGCGGCTCGGGCAAGAGCACCCTCGCGCTGGCCATCTTGCGCTTGCTGAGTTATCGCGGAGGCGAGGTCTCAGGCGAAATTCTCTTCGAAGACCAGGAGCTAACACTTCTAGACGAGCGCGAGATGCGGCGCGTTCGCGGCCGCCAGATCGGTTTCGTGCCGCAAAGCCCCTTAACTTCTCTGAACCCAGCTCTGCGCATCGGCACGCAACTTAACGAGGCCTGGGCCGCCCACGCCAACGGCGCAATTCTACAGCGGCGGGCGAATTTCCTGAGCCTTCTCGAAAGCGTCAGCCTGCCCGCGGAAGAGCCGTTCCTAGGCCGTTATCCCGCTGAGCTGAGCGTAGGGCAGGCGCAGCGCTTGTTGGTGGCCATGGCCATTCTGCACAAACCGTCGCTCGTGATCGCCGACGAGCCCACCAGCGCGCTCGACGTCGTCACCCAAGCCGAAATCCTGAAGCTCTTCAAGCGGCTGAATCACGGGCTGAACACGGCCGTGCTCTACATCTCGCACGATTTGTTGTCGGTGAGTTCACTTTGCCACCGCGTCGCCATCCTCCACGAGGGCGAAATCGTCGAGTGCGCCGATACCGAGCAGATCTTCCGCGCCCCACAGCACCCCTACACCCGCCGCCTCATCGACGCATTGCCGAAGAGCCCGTTCTAGTCCGCCGGCTTCGGCCGCGGCGTGGCGTTGCCCTCGGTCATGCCCATCGCCCACTTCACCGCCTCCAGCCACATCTGCTGTATGTCCGGCCGGTCCCACACCTGCTCTTCGTGACCCAGCGAGGAGTAGAACACGCGCCCTTTGCCGAAATTGCGCACCCAAGTCACCGCGAAATCCTTATCCGTGCGATGGACCTTCTTGTTCGTCAGATCCACCGAGTTCGCATCCAGACTCATCAGCACGCGCACGCGATCCCGTGAGTATTCCTTGAACTGGTAGATCTCGTCGGTAATCTCGAAGGATGGCGGAAAGTGCTTCGTCGCCGGAAAATCGCGGTCCTCCACCGTAACCCGGACCTTCTGGTGCCACGGATGGTCGTTGAAGTACCCACCGATCATCTCTCCGTAGTCCGGCCATTTGTAGAACGTGTCGGTCGCCGAATGCGTGCCCAAAAATCCTTTGCCGTCCTCTTTTACGAACGACATGAGCGCCGCCTTCTGCTCGTCATCCATGGGCAGATCGCCGGTTGAGTAGAACATGACCGCGTCGAAGTAATTCAGGTTCTTGCCGTTGGATTCCAGCTTTTTCTTGGTGAGCAGTTGCGTGTCCGTCCGGATATACGTGTCCCACAGCCCGGATTGCTGCCCGATTTTCCAGATCGTCGCCAGACCGTGCGATACCGAATCGTGCTGGTAACCAGCCGACATCCCGATGGCTAGCAGCTTTTTGCGCTTAGGCTGCTGCGCTTGCGTGGAGGCCGCTACAGCAAAAATCAGAAGGAGTAAGCCGGTATGAGCAAAGTTTCGCATTGGAAAAAACCTCGTCAGAATCATATCTCATTGGGAATCTGACCTGTACGCCTGGGTGTCAGGCCGCCTCTTATCCCTTAGTGACTCGCCGCAGCGTATATGCCGCCGGATTGATGTTGCCGTGCTCCAGGCGCTTCCAGTCGTCGGCCACATCGATTAGCTTGCCGCTGACATGATTGGATCGCTCTGAGGCCAGAAACAGCGCGAGCTGAATTTGCCGTTCAGGCGAAACACCACCCGTGATGCGCACGCGCTCGGCATCTTCGAGATCCTTGGCGCCAGCCTTGAGGCCCGCTTGAATGATCTCGTCGGTCATGCTGGTGTATGTCTCGCCGGGCGATAGAGCGTTCACCTGCACGTTATGTTCACGAACCTCTTCCGCCAGCGTTTCCACCAGTTGCACCGCCGCCGCTTTCGATGCCGCGAAGGGCGCGAAGTTGGGGCGCCCTTCCGCCGCGCCCGGACCGCTCAGCACGATGATCTTGCCGGACCGCCGTTCGATCATGGGCGGAAGCACGGCGCGGCAAGCGTGCATCACGCCCAGGACATTGGTCTCGAGCACTTCCCACCACTGTTTTGGTTTTCCTTCGAGAAACGGTCCGATGGGTCCCTGCACCGCGGCCGCCGCAATGAGCACCTGCACGCCACCGAAGACCACGCGCATGCGATCCACGGCCGCGCTGAGCTGCTCGAGGTCACGAACATCGGCGCGCAGCCGTAACGCGGCTCCGCCGGCGTGCTCGATTTCAAGCTTGGTGGCGTCGAGTTCCGCCTGGCTGCGGGATACCAGTCCCACGCGCGCGCCCACCTGCGCGAAACCCAGGGCGAGCCGCTTGCCGATCCCGCGCCCCGCGCCGGTGATCAAAACTCCTTGATCCTTGAGTGTGCGCAAGAGTCTATTCTACGCGCGCATCGAAGATCCCGGTTTCGACCTTGCCAGCGTGCTTGGCTTGCACGATGATCCGGTAATCGCCAGGCTGGGGAAATCCATACGGGAAAGAGACTTCGGACGGTGGCCCGGCGGCATGCATCGCGTGCATAGAGGACATATCGCCTGCTGCGAGCAGTCCGAGCGCTGCCATGGGCACCGAACCCGATGGATGAACGTGGGCAAACACCTGAAAATCGTCGCGCACGAACGCCGCGTGACCGGGCATCCCCATGTAGAGCTCCATGTCCTGGGCGGGCGCACCGTTCGCGTCTTCCAGGCGGAAGCGGAACAATTCCGCGCGTTTGGCCTTAATAGGCCCTGGCGGCCGGACCCACACCATACGGTAACCGCTGGAGAGCGGGGAAATCGTGCGGCTAAAGTCGGCCTGAGCGACCGGCGTGCCCGCGCCCGCCGCGTCATCCGGGCCGGGCGGCCCGCCGGTGATCTGTGGAACCTCAATGTCGGTGGTCCCGGTTTCCGGGATGCCGTTGGCGTGGACGATATCGGCGAACAGCCGGTAACGCCCGGCCGGCATCGCTGGGAGATTCAAGACGAATGTTCCGGGATCGGCTTGGTCGGGATGCAGGTGCCAGATGCGGTCCATGGCCGGGGAACTGATCGCGTACATGTGCATCAGGTGGCCGTGGTCGGGAATCAGGTCGTCCATCTTGCCGACGCGGAGGAAAAAGCCTTCCTCTTCCAGCTTGAGCGTCAGCCGGCCGTTTTCGACCGTGGCCGACATCTGCACGGGCCGGTAGATATTGTTCGCGTACGCGTTAGCTTCGGCGTTCCACCAGCTATTACCGAGATATACCGCGGCTACCACCGCCACGAAACTGACGGCCATCACGATGCCGCCGCGCCGGCGATTCTTTTCCGATGGTGTGGCGCCCGGTTCGAGCTGCGCCTCCCGTACGCCCGCCGCCACGATACTCACGATGCCGACCACCAGGAACAGCATCAGGCCGAACAGCGTCGCTCGCATTCCCTTCTGCATGGTGGCGGAGCGCGTGGCCAGCGCGGGCACTGGTATCGCCATCTCGCCTTTGCCTTGCGCTCCGTCAGCCTGGACGCGCACCTGCCAGGAACCAAATCCCATCATCCACAGGGTGCCGGAATAAAACTGCGGATCGTCCGGCGAACGTTTGGCCATATCCGGCGTTGGCGCGAACTTGGCGCCCGGCCCGCTGAGCGGCAGCGGCACCACCCGAATTTCACGCACGTCGGGCGACGTGCTGCGCACCTCCACTTCCGCCACACCCGGAATGACGACGGGCGTGCGGATGGCTACCAGCAGCCGGTAGGGCCCGGCGTTTCCTTCATAGAACACATCCGGGCTGCCGACGTGCGCGAACGCCGCCGAAGAGATGGCGAACAACAGGAGAAGACTGCGCATCACAGACCTCCATCCGTGGCACAGGAACCTAGCTACCGCTGAATCTTTCTCATCCAATTGCCCCAGCCGATGCCGAGACGCGTGGTGACCACCGCGCCCGCAACCGCCGCTGTCATTTCCCACCAGAACCTGCCTGCGGTCTTTTCGAGCGGCACGAACAGGTGGCGCGCGTAATAGCTGTTTGGATGCAGATTGTAATCGAAATAAATAGTTCCGAATACCCAGTTGCGGCTTGCCGGACTCATCAGGAAACTGGCGAACGGCCATTGAACGGCCATCAGCACGCCCACGAAAACCAGGCCGGAAACAAACGCCTGCAACCAGGGTTTCCAGTCCGGGGTGCGTGACCACAGCCAGTCGAGCGCCAGCGCCGGGGCGATCAGCAGCAGGGGAAACTCCGGCGGAACAAAGCTCGTCACTTGCGTGTACACGGGTCCCAGTTTGGGCGTCGCCGCGAACAGCGGCAGAATCCACAGGCAGCCGATGAGAAACACGCTGTAGATCCCGATCACGATACTCGCGGCCCACCGCCGGTTGGAAGCCCGCGCCATACCCGCCAGCACTCCGGGAATGGCAATCGCAACCACGCGATAGAAGAAGCCGCTGTGCATGTAGATCCGCAGCGCGTATTCGAAGAACAGGATCATCAGGCACACCACGATCATGGCGCCCACGTAGAGGAACAGCCACTCCAGCTTGGCCCGCGCCTCGTCCGCCACGCGGTTCATCTGGCCCAGAATCAGGATCAGCGCGCCCAGTTGCACCCCTACCATGCCGGCGATCAGCAGCACGTGCGGCGGGCTCAGGATCTTCACGTCGAGGCCGTAGGCGTTGTGCCACCAATCGTCGAACGGGGCCGAGGTAATCATGGCCACGCCGCCCCACGCGGCGATGAACGCTCCCAGGGGGCCATAGAAGCCCCAGATCTTCACCGACGCCTCTCTCAGGGGCGCCGAGGCGCGTAGCGTAGTGGAAAGAATCAGGTAGCTGCAGCAGATGCCCGCCAATACCCCGCACATGTAGATGGCGATGTGGGCCGGCGTCCAGAACGTGTCGCGGCCGATGGAGCGGTGCCACGAGATGTCCCAATGCGTACCCACCATGGCCGAAGTAACGGCCAGGACGGAGCACCACACATACCAGGGGATCGAGGAGCGCACTGATCCGGGCGATGGCGCGGTAGCAGCCAAGCTAATCTCCGATCCCCCGATTATACGTTAGTGGCTGATATGAGAATCCTTCGGCGTCCGGACCACTCTACTGGTGAACCCACATGACCTTAGGTGCCATTTTGAAACACCAGTGCGCATGGCTGCTTTTTTTAAGCGGCTGTGGCGTCGCTTTCGCGGGCGATGCCGGCGATCATGTCCAGTATATGGGCGGAACGATCTCAGCCCTTCCCACCAAGACGGGGGGCTTTATCAACACCAAGGGGGAGGAGATTTTCCTGTTCCAGAGTAAGGGCGTGACAGTGCAGATTCCCTACGAGAAGATCAACGTGCTCGAATATGGCCAGCGTGTCAGCCGCCGCTATGCGGAAGCTGTTTTGTTCTCGCCGGTCTTTCTGCTCGCCAAGACGAGAAAGCACTACCTCACGGTGGAATTTACCGACGATCAGGGCCACCAGCAGGCCATGGTGTTTCTGGTGAGCAAGAACGACGTGCGTTCCCTGCTGGTGATCCTGGAAGCCAAGTCGGGGCGGCGGATCGAATATCAGGACGATGACGCGCGCCGCTCGGGAAAGGGGTCCTAGGTGCTGGCTCCGATTGTCTTTCTTTTATTGGCGGCGACGGACAAGGCCCCCCAGCCCGCGATCCCCGTGGAACCCGCCGCCATCGAAGAAGAAGCGTTGCAGCACCTCCTGACGGTGCGGCGCGTGTTTGTGGACCGGCTTACTGGCGGCGAAACGGCGGCGCAGATGCGCGACATGATCGTCAGCAGCCTTCAAAATGCCAAGCTGTTCGTGATCACGGAAAATGCCGACCGCGCCGATGCCGTTCTGCGCGGCTCCGCCGAAGATCTGGTGTTCACCGACGAACATTCTTCGAGCGACAGCATTCATGCGAACGCCAATTTCTCGAGGGGAGATGCCCAGAGCTATAGCGGGCGAACCAGCGGGCGTGACACGACTAACAGGTCCGGCGGCATCGGCGAGGGTGATAGCGAATCCAGCCACAGCCTGGAGCGCAGGCACGAAGCCGTGGCGGCCGTGCGGCTGGTAAACAAGGACGGCGATGTGATCTGGTCCACGACGCAGGAAAGCAGGGGCGGAAAATTCCGCGGTTCGAGCTCCGACGTGGCCGACAAGATCACCAGGAAGCTTCTCGAAGACTACGACCGGGCGAAAAAGCTGAAGTAGCCGCCGGTCATTCGCTACGCGTGTCCGGCCTCAGAAGGATGTGTCAAGCTATTAGTAAATGGCTGATGTTGGCCCCTTGCTTTCCGGTTTCGATCCTCTAGTTGTGGAATGGTTCGAGCGGCGCTTCGCGGCCCCGACTGAGCCGCAAATCCTGGGCTGGCCCGAGATCCGCGCCGGTCGCGACGTCCTCATTTCCGCGCCCACCGGCTCGGGCAAAACGCTCTCGGCGTTTCTGATTTGCCTGGATGCGCTGGTGCGCGCCGCGCGCGAAGGCAGGCTGCGGGATGAGACGGCGGCGGTCTACGTTTCCCCGCTCAAAGCACTCAGCAACGACATCCGCAAGAACCTCGACATTCCGCTGGCTGAGATCACCGCGCTGGCCGCTGAAAAAGGCATTCTGCTTCCCTCGATCCGGACGGCCGTACGCACCGGCGATACGCCCATGTGGGAACGCCAGCAGATGGGCAAGCACCCGCCGCACATTCTGGTGACCACGCCGGAATCGCTCTTCATTTTGCTGACCGCGGAAGGCTCGCGGCGCATGCTGCGCACCACACGGGTGGTGATCGTGGACGAAATCCACGCCCTGGCGGACGACAAGCGCGGTTCGCACCTGGCGCTCTCGCTGGCGCGTCTTGATGCATTGGTGGAAGGTTCCAAGCCGCAGCGCATCGGCCTCTCCGCCACTGTAAAGCCGATCGAAGAGGTGGCTCAATTCCTGAGCCCTCGGGCGCGCATCATTCACGTCGGCCATCAGCGCGCGATGGAGCTTGCCGTCGAGGTTCCCAAGGACGAGCTGGGTGCGGTGGCGACCAACGAAATGTGGGCCGAGATTTACGACCGCTTGGCCCATCTGATCCGCGCCAACCGCACCACACTGGTATTCGTCAACACGCGCCGCCTGGCGGAACGGGTTTCGCACGCGCTTTCCGAGCGGCTGGGAGAAAACGCCGTGCTGCCGCATCACGGCAGCCTTTCGCGCGCGCTGCGCTTCGAGGCGGAGGCGCGGCTCAAGAAGGGCGAGCTTCGTGCGGTGGTGGCCACGGCATCGCTCGAGCTGGGCATCGACATCGGCACGGTGGATCTGGTCTGCCAGGTCGGATCGCCGCGTTCCATCGCCGTCGGGCTGCAGCGTGTCGGCCGCTCCGGCCACTGGGTGGGAGCCATGCCCAAAGGGCACATCTTTGCCACCACGCGCGACGAACTGGTGGAGTGCGCTGCATTGATCCGCGCCATTCGCGCGGGCGAGCTGGACCGCCTGGAGATCCCACACGGCGCGCTCGACATTCTGGCGCAGCAAATTGTGGCTGCCGCAGCGACCCAGGACTGGCGCGAGGACGAACTGTTCGCGCTGGTGCGCAGCTCGTATTCCTACCGGAATCTCGACCGTGCCGACTTCGATGCCGTGGTCACCATGCTTTCGGATGGCATCGCGACCGCGCGAGGGCGCAGCGGAACATCTCTGCACCGCGATCAGATCAACGGGCGCGTGCGCGGGCGGCGCGGCGCGCGGCTGGCGGCCATCACTTCCGGCGGCGCCATCCCGGAGAATGCGAATTATCTGGTGGTGGCGGAGCCGGAAGGCACCACCGTAGGGACGCTCGACGAGGACTTCGCCGTCGAAAGTATGGCCGGCGATGTATTTCTGTTGGGTACCACGTCGTGGCGCATACGGCGCGTGGAAGCCGGAAGAGTGCGCGTCGAAGACGCCCACGGAGCCGCGCCTTCCATTCCCTTCTGGCGCGGCGAAGCGCCTGGCCGTACCGCTGAGCTTTCGCGCGAGGTCTCACGGTTACGCGAAGACATCGCCGCGCGCCCGCGGGATGAGGCGGTCGAGTTTCTGATACGCGAGTGCGCGCTGGACCGGCGCGGCGCCGAGCAGGCAGTCGATTACGTCGTGGCCGGCAAAGCCATGCTCGGGGCCATGCCCACCGACACCACCATCATCGCCGAGCGTTTCTTCGATGAGGCAGGCGGCATGCAGTTAGTGCTGCACGCTCCTTTCGGCGCGCGCATCAACCGCGCCTGGGGCCTCGCGCTGCGCAAGCGTTTCTGCCGGTCGTTCAATTTCGAGCTTCAAGCTGCCGCGACAGATAACGGCATCGTAATCTCGCTCAGCGAACAGCACTCGTTTCCGCTCGAGATCGTTTTCGAATTTCTGCGATCCGCAACCGTCGGGGAAGTGTTGACCCAGGCCCTGTTGGCCGCTCCGATGTTCACTGCGCGCTGGCGCTGGAACGTCACGCGCGCGCTGGCCGTGCTGCGTTTCCAGGGTGGCAGCAAGGTGCCCCCGCCCATTCAGCGCATGCGCTCCGACGATTTGCTCGCCGCCGTTTTTCCCGATCAGGCGGCTTGCGCCGAAAACCTGACCGGCGAAATCCGCATTCCCGATCATCCGCTGGTCAACGAGACCATTGCCAACTGCCTGTACGAAGCCATGGACCTCGAAGGCCTGAAGCGCATGCTGAACGGCATCGCCGAAGGCACGATTCGCACCGTGGCCATCGAGACGCCGGAAGCCTCGCCGTTCTCGCACGAAATTCTCAACTCGAATCCGTATGCGTACCTCGACGATGCACCGCTCGAAGAGCGCCGCGCCCGCGCCGTACAGATGCGCCGCACGCTGCCGGATCTCGCCGAGGGAATGGGCGCGCTCGACGCTGCGGCGATCGAGCAGGTCGAGACGGAGTCGTGGCCCGTGGTGCGCGATGCCGACGAACTACACGACGCGCTGCTGACGCTGATCACTTTGCCCCCCGTTGCGGACTGGCAGGCCTGGTTCGACGAGCTGACAGCTTCGCGCCGGGTGACCGTTCTCCACGATGGGGACACTGTCCTGTGGGCCGCCGCCGAGAAGGCCGGTATGGCGCGCGCCGCACATTTCGGCACAGGCGACGAGCAGCAGGCCGCCGTCACCGAAACACTGCGCGGCTGGCTCGAATCCACCGGTCCGATGACTGCTTCAGCCCTCGCCGAACGGCTGGCGCTTCGACGCGAATTAGTGGACGCTGGACTCGCGCGCCTCGAAAGTGAAGGCCAGATCCTGCGCGGCCGTTTCCATCCGGACAGTGCATCTGGCGAAACCGAATGGTCGAACCGCCGCGTGCTGGCGCGCATCCATCGCCTGACCATCGGCCGCCTGCGCCGCGAGATCGAGCCGGTCTCGACCGCCGATTTCATGCGCTTCCTCTTCCGCTGGCATCATCTCGCGTCGGGCAGCCAGTTGCATGGACTTGATGGCGCCTTTCAGGTGATCCGCCAGCTTCAGGGATACGAGATCTCCGCCGCTGCCTGGGAATCGCAAATCCTGCCGCGCCGCATCGCGCGCTATTCGCCCGATTTGCTCGACCAGCTTTGCCTATCCGGCGAGGTGATGTGGGGCCGGCTCTCGCCGCATCCGGCCTTCGATCGACCTGAGCCGGGACGAGTTCGGCCCACGCGCGTTGCTCCCCTCACGATTTTCCTGCGCGAAGACGCCGGCTGGCTGCTTCCGGCGACGCGCGACGAAGCCACCAGCGTCGAGGATTCGCTCTCTCACGCGGCACGCGAGGTTCTGACCGAGCTGCGGCAGCGCGGCGCGTCGTTTTTCCCGGATCTGACTCGCTCCACCGGCAGGCTCTCGAGCGAAGTCGAAGACGCGCTCTGGGAATTGGTGGCCGCCGGTCTCGTGACCGCCGACGGCTTCGAGAATCTGCGGTCGCTGGTCGATCCCAAGCGCCGCCGTGGCGAAGGCCGGGGCCGCAGCGCGCGTCCAAGGCACGCCGCGGGACGGTGGGCGCTATTGCGTCACGCGCTCCCGGGAGCGCCCACATCCCACGAGGCATTCGCCAATCAGTTACTGCTGCGCTGGGGCGTGGTCTTCCGCGATTTGCTGGCGCGGGAAACGCTGGCGCCGGCTTGGCGCGATCTACTGGTTGTGTTGCGGCGCATGGAGGCCCGCGGGGAAATTCGCGGAGGGCGCTTTGTTGGCGGGCTGGTCGGCGAGCAGTTCGCGCGTCCCGAGGCCATCGATCTGCTGCGCGCCATGCGCCGCTCCGAAGACCGGCCGGAAAGTCTTACCGTGCCCGCCGCCGATCCGCTGAATCTCGCCGGCATCATCCTGCCCGGCGTGCGAATCAGCGCACTCTCCGGCGATACAGTCGAGCTGGTCCGCACACTCGAACTTACCGCCTCCGCCCGCTGAATCGTATAATCAACCCTCCATGCGCATGCTATTCATCCTTGTTCTCTTCGCGTTCTCGCTCGCCGCCGCCGATTACAAAGCCGGCATCGGCCGCATCATCATTACACCCGAGAAGCCCATCTACATGTCCGGTTACGCCGGCCGCGATCATCCTTCCGAAGGCGCGCTGCATGATCTCTGGGCCAAGGCGCTGGCTCTCGAAGATCGCCACGGGACGCGCGTCGTGATCGTCTCGACCGACATCATCGGCTTGCCGCGCAGCATCTCCGACATCGTTGCCGCGCGTGTCCAGAAGGAATACGGCATCGACCGCGCTTATCTGGTGCTCAACTCCTCGCACACGCATACCGGACCCCTGATTCGTCACAATCTCGAAATTCTGTTTGAGATGGGGCCTGAAGAGAGCCAGGTTGTCACGGATTACGCGGCCAGACTCACTGATAATCTGGTCGCCGTTGTCGGCGCTGCTTTGAACGACCTCGCGCCTGCCGATCTCTCGTTCGGAAACGGTCGCGCGACTTTCGCCATCAACCGGCGTCAGAAAACTCCCAAGGGCGTGATCATCGGCGAGAATCCCCCGGGTCCCACCGATCCTGATGTACCGGTTCTCAAGATCACTGCGCCTGATGGCAAGCTCCGCGCCGTACTCTTCGGCTATGCCTGCCACAACACCACCCTCACCGGCCAGTTCTATAAGCTGAGCGGTGATTACGCCGGCTTTGCGCAAATCGCCATCGAAAAAGTCAATCCCGGCGCTACGGCCATGTTTTTCATGCTGTGTGGCGCGGACCAGAACCCGAACCCGCGCAGCAAGCTCGAGCTGGCCGAGCAGCACGGCGAGGCGCTGGCATCGGAAGTCAACCGGGTACTGGGCGAAAAACTCGCGCCGGTGCGCAGTCCGGTGCGCGCGGTCTTTCAGATCGTCGAACTCGGCTTCGCGCCGCAATCCCGCGAGGGCTTCGAAGCGCGTCTGGCCGAATCCAACATCTATCGCGTGCGCCACGCCAAAGTCATGCTGCGCCTCTATGACGATGGCAATCCCATTCGACGTTATCCATACCCCGTGCAGGCCGTCCAGTTCGGCAAAGACCTGACGCTCGTCGCGCTGGGCGGCGAAGTGGTGGTCGATTACGACCTGCGCATCAAGCGTGAATTCGGCGCGAAGCGGATCATCGTAGCCGGCTACTCGAACGATGTCATGTCCTACATCCCGTCGCTTCGCGTGCTCAAGGAAGGCGGCTACGAAGCCGACGATAGCATGATCTATTACGGCCTTCCCGGGCCGTACGACGAGGAAGTGGAAGACCACATCATGACTACGGTGCACCAAATAATGAAACGCGTGGGCCGGCCGCCAGTGCAATAGAATAGAGTCATGGGCACGACCACGCTGGTTTCGGTCGAAGAATACCTGCGAACAAGCTTTCCCGATGCGGATCGCGAATACATTGACGGTCGCATTGTGGAGCGCAACGTGGGAGAAGTCGATCACAGCGATGTGCAAAGTTCGATCCTTCATTACGTTCGAACGCACTATAAAAAGCGTGTGTGGGCCGGCGTAGAGGTTCGCGTTCAGGTGAAGAAAACCCGGTTCCGGATTCCAGATGTAACGATCATGCCCGGCGCAAAACCCGCTGAGCCCATCATCCGCCAACCGCCGCTCGTTGCCGTCGAGGTGCTGTCGCCTGACGATCGCGCCGGGGATCTGGAGGAGAAGATCAACGATTACCTCGCCTTCGGAATCCCCTATGTCTGGGTCATCAATCCTGAAACCCACCGCGCCTACATCCACACTCCCGCGGGCAGCCATGAAGCCAAGGGCGGCGTCCTACACGCCGAAAGCTCCGGAATCGAAGTGCCTCTCTCCGAGATTTTTGCGTGACCGCGCGCCTCGACCGCCGGCAGTAGACTGAGATTATGCGGCTGCTGGCGGCCTTCGTTCTCTCCTGTGTTTGCTGTGCGGCCGCTGTGACCGCGGACATTGAGCGCGGCGTCCGGGAAACCGATCTCGATCCCGCCGAGTGCTACCGCGTCCACGACCTCCAGATCAACAAAGATGACATCCATCTGTATTTCACCGATGGCTATCTGATCTTTGGAAAGCCCGTGGATGGCATTCGTACAGCCGCGGTCTTTACCGCCGACGTGGAAGCCGGAGACGCCGAGCTTCTGTTGCTCCCCCCGGACCGCAGCGAGCGGAAGTCGCTCGCCGATTATACGGGCAGCCCCAACCTGGACGAACATCTGACCACCGCGATTCTACTGTTCGGCGATCGTTCCTACGACGAGCTGATGCGGCAGATCCATGCCAGCGAGTTTAATCGTCGTAGCCTGGAAATGGGCGCGCTCATGGCGGACCAATGGAGCCCCATCGTGCGTAACCTCTCTGCCAGCTTCGCCACGCGCCTCCTGCTCGACCTGCTCTCTTCGCGCCCGCCGCAAGGCTGTTTTATCGCGGCAGTCACCGGCAAGAAGCTCGGCAACTTCGATGTGATCTACGAACCGCGAGCCCCGGAACAGATCCTCGTCGGCCAGTTGAACTCGCGAAATAGCGCGACGTTTTTCGACGTCTGGACGAGCTTCGCGGCGGCGCCCTATCGTAACGGGCTTCGCAAGACTCCAGCTCCCGAGCTCTCCATCAAGGATTACCGCATCGACGCCACGTTGGAAGCCGATCTTCTGCTCCGCGTCGTGACAAAGGCCAAGGTCAAGCTGGAGGAAGGCGGGCGCGTGCTGCCGTTCTACATCACGGGACGCATGGAGGTTTCTTCCGCAAGCATCGACGGCGAGCCCGTTGAGGTGCTCGAGCCCGAGTCGCTGCGCGCCAATCTGATCCGTAACGACGGTAACAACCTGTTTTTGCTGGTCGCGCCCCACCCGCTCGCGGCCGGTCGCGATTACGAAGTGGAGTTTCATCACGAGGGCCGGGTGGTGGAAGACGCAGGCAACAAGGTTTATTACGTGGGATCGCGCGGCACCTGGTACCCCAACTTCGGAACCGAGTTCGCGCGCTACGATCTCACTTTCCGTTATCCCAAAGGTCTCGACCTGGTGACGCCCGGTGGCGTAACAAGCGACAGGACCGAAGGCGAATGGCGCATCACGCGGCGTGTGACGGAAGTGCCCATCCGCTTCGCCGGCTTCAATCTGGGAGTCTACAAACGCACGCAGGTAGCTCGCAAGGGTTATACCGTGGAGGTTTGCGCCAACCGCGCCGTCGAGGCCACGCTGCAGCCCAAGCCGCGCTCCACGGATATGACGAGCCAGGCCCGCGTCTCCAGACGAGCCGAAATCTTGAAGGTACCGCCGCCGCAGCCGCCCGATCCGCCCGCGCGCCTCGAGGATCTCGCTTCTCAGGTTGTCTCGGCGCTGGAGTTCATGAGCGCGCGATTCGGACCGCCGCCGCTCCAGACGCTCGAGGTCTCGCCGATTCCCGGCGCCTTCGGCCAGGGTTTCCCCGGTCTGCTATATCTCTCCACCTTGGCGTATCTGCGGCGAGAGGACGCGGTCCTGGCACGCCTCGATTCGCGTGGGCAAAGCTTCTTCATGGACCTGCTGCAGGCCCACGAAACCGCGCACCAGTGGTGGGGCAACGTGGTCAGCACCGAAGGTTATCGCGATGGCTGGCTCATGGAGGCTCTGGCCAATTATTCGGCGCTGCTGTATCTGGAAAACCGCGACGGCAAAAGCGCGCTCGATGCCGCGCTCGACAACTATCGCAGGGAGCTGCTGGCGAAGAGCGATAACGGCCATACCATCGAATCCGCCGGACCCATCGTCCTGGGTGAGCGGCTGGAAAGCTCGCAATCACCGGCCGCGTGGAACAGGATCACGTACGGAAAGGGCGCATGGATCATGCACATGCTGCGTTCGCTCATGGGCCAGGAGCGCTTCGTCGCCATGCTGGGCGAATTGCGCCGGCGCTACGAGTGGAAGACGATCTCGACTGACGAGTTCCGCCGGCTCGCGGCTGAATTCCTGCCACCCAAGTCTCCCGATCCGAAACTGGAAGCCTTCTTCGAGCAGTGGGTCTATGGCACCGGTATTCCGACCCTGAAGCTGAGCTACGCGGTCCACGGCCGCGCGCCTGCCGTGAAGCTCGAGGGCAGCGTCCTACAGAGCGACGTCGATTCCGAATTCACTGTTCAGGTACCGGTGGAAATCGAGTCCGGCCGCACGCGCCGGGTCGAGTGGGTGACAACCTCGAACTCGCCGGCCGATTTCACAGTCGCGTTGAAAGACGCGCCCACCAGGATAGCGCTGGATACTTCGAGTGTTCTGGCGGTGTCTAAGTGAGCGTCGCGCTCATGCCTGCAGCCCATAACATCCCAGCCATCCCTGATTCCGGATGTAGAGCTGTCCGCCGCACACCACCGGATGGGCCCAGCTCGGCCATCCCTGGTCCGGAATGGCAAACCGGCCCTTTTCCCGGTAACCGTCGGGCGTCGCCTGAGCCAGGCCCGCGACATTATTTTCGCTGAGCAGGTACAAATTCCCGTCCGCGCAAGTAAGGCACCCCTTGCCGACAGCCCGGTCTTTCCACGCCACTCGCCCCGAAGTGAAGTCCATGCAGGTCAGGATGGCGTTGGAATATCCGTAAAGGTATCCGTTGTAGAAGATCACGCCGCCGTGATGATTCTGCATTTCGCTGGCGAAGTAGATCTCGTCGGCTTTCACGGTTCCGCTTTGTGCCGTCAATCCCAGCAGCGCGCACCCGGTCCCGTAGTCCGAGGTGTAAAAGACTTTGTTGTCGTGAAACACTGGCGTGGCGATATTGGCCGTGCGGTTGGCCACGCGCTCATATCTCCACATCAGCTTGCCGTCGCCCGCCCGGACGCCCACGCCGGCCTGGGCCGTCAGCGCCATGATGGTCCGCACGCCCTGCACGTCGGCAATGATCGCGGATGAGTACGCGGCGTGGTCGCTCAGCTCCTGGCTGGTCCACGCCGTTTTCCCGGACGTTTTGTCCAGCGCCACGATGGCCGCCTTCGGTCCGCCCGGCGTCACGATCACGCGGTCGCCATCCACCAGCGGCGATTCGCTGATTAACCAGCCCGGATTCCGCCCGTCAAAATCCTGCAGGATATTGCGCCGCCAAACCTTCGCTCCATCACGGGTCCGCAGGCAGGCCAGTTCGCCGTTCTCGGCCAGCGCGTACAGATGCTCGCCATCCAGCGTCGGCGTGCCGCGCGGTCCGCTGCCGCGGTCCTGTTCCATCCTGGCGGCAAGAGCCGTGGTCCACGCCACTTTCCCGTCACGGCGATTCAGGCAGAAAACGGCGCTCTCCCGCCCTTGCACGCCCTGCACGTAAATGCGATCGTTCGAGATCGCAAGTGACCCGTACCCTTCGCCCAGACCGGAAATGGACCAGGCCGCCGCCGGCCCATTCGCAGGCCACGACTTCGCCAAGCCCGTTTCACTCGAAACACCGGAGCGGTCAGGGCCTCGCCACTGGGGCCACTGGGGCGAGCTGCTGGCGGCGCCCCTCAACACTGGCGCGGCGAGCAGCGATAGGAAATGCCTGCGCTTCATTACTGTGAATTTGCGCCCAGCGCTGCCGGCTCGGTTTCCACAGCTTCGCCATCGGCGTAGGTCTTCCGGCGTTTATAACACAGCACCAGGAAGCCCGACAGAATAGCCACCGGTGGGATCACCAGGATGATGATCCCGATGTCCATCACGCGGGCGCGCTCCGAGTTCTGGGCCGCCGCCGTGCGGAAACACATCACGCACTGCGCAAAGGCGCTCGACGCCAGAAACGGCAGGAGCGCCGCAATCCGCTTCATTGCACTACCCGCATGGAAAGGGCCCGCATCGAGTCCGGCATGAAGATCAGCATCAGGATGATGCACAGCACCAGCATGGGAAACAGCGTGAGAAACAAACTCAGCTTCTCGAATTTCAAATGCATGAAATAGGCGATGATCAGCGCCGCCTTGACGATCGAGAGGCCCAATAGCGAAGTCAGCATGATGAGCGTCGGCACCTGCTCGTAGGCCAGCAGCACTTCAATAGCCGTCATCACCAGCAGCGCTACCCACACATAAAGGAATGTTACTGTTGTCCCGCCAACGTGTTCAACCGCTTCAGCATGATCGCTCATGATGGCTCCTTATACCTTGGCCGACATCAAATAAACCAACGGGAAAATGAACATCCACACCAGATCGACGAAATGCCAGTAGAGGCCGCTCACCTCAACATCCTCATATTTGAATTTTCCACGGCCCACGGCGAACGCAATAATGCCCAGGTAAATCACGCCGATGATCACGTGCGTCATGTGCAGTCCGGTGAGAGCGAAGAATGTCCCGCCGAACAGCGGCACGTTCCATTCGTTATGAAATGGTGTCACGTGTTCGTCAACGATCAAATGCCGCCATTCCGAGGCGTGCAGAATCACGAACGCCAGGCCGCCCGCCATGGTGGCCAGGATCCAGCGCACCGTCGCTTTGCGGTTGCCGTGGTGCATGGAGTGCACGGCCATCACCATCGTCAGACTGCTCGAGAGCAGGCAGAACGTCATTACGCTCGAGAAGATGATGCTCGGCGAGAAGATGAACGGCTTCGGCCAGTCCGGCGTCGATAGCCGCAGGTACGTGTATGCCATCAGCATCACCGAAAACGTGAGCGCGTCGGAAATGATGAACAGCCACATTCCGAGCTTTTTCGAGCCGATCGCGTAGGGAGACTTGCCGCCCTGCCAAACCGAATCCATCACCGCGGCATTGACTTCGGACATTCGTTCATTACCCCCAAAACAGAAATAAAACCATCAGGTAGATCCAGACGCCATCCAGGAAATGCCAGAAATACGCGCTTACATCCACCGCGGTCCGCTTGCCTGGCCCCAGCCGCAGCATGAGCGCCTGCACGTCGATATAACCCAGCGCCGAAATCCCACCCAGGAGATGTACCGCGTGCACGCACGTCAGCAGGAAGAAGAACGAGCTGGATGGATTGGTGGCCAGATAGATGCCGGCGTCGTTCAGTTGCCGCCACGCCACATACTGGCCGCACAGGAAAACAACACCCAGCAGCGTCGCGCCCGTCCAGTAGCGGTTAAAAGCCGTACGGCGCCCCGAGCGCAGCGCGCGCCGCGCAAGTTCGATCGTGATACTCGATGCCACCAGCACCCCGGTATTCAGCCACAGGATGCCCGGCACCGGCGTGTTCACCCAGTCGTTCGACATCCCCCGCCGCACGAAAAATGCGCTGGTGAACGCCGCAAACAGCATCACGCTGGCCGCCAGCAGCACCAGCAGCCCGGTTATCGAAGCGCGGCGGTGAGCTCCGCGGCCGCCGCCATCGTCATCGCCGCCGCCGAAATCCCGAACCACCGGCGGAGCGCCACGCCCGCCGGCAATATCCGTTGTGATCGATCCTGCCATACTTCAATCTTCGCGCTACGCGGGGTCCGTTTGCATGACGTAATCTTTCGGCGTCCCGGGCACACTGTACTCATACGGACCATGGTTCACCACCGGGTGCTTGCCAGCGAAGTTATCGAACGGCGGCGGCGACGGGATGGTCCATTCGAGCGTCGTGGCCTCCCATGGATTGTCCGGCACCATCTTGCCCTTCTTCGCGCTCCAGATCAGGTTGACGAGGAAGATGATCTGCGCCACCGCCGTGTAGATCGCCGCATGCGTCATGAACGTGTGGACCGGCAGCAGTTTGCCCAGAAAATCGAAGTTGGTGAAATCCGAGTAGCGCCTTGGATTGCCCGCGATTCCGAGAAAATGCATTGGCGTGAAAATCGCGTAGACCCCGAGGAACGTCAGGTAAAAGTGGATCTTGCCGAGCGTCTCGTTCATGAAACGACCCGTCACTTTCGGGAACCAGTAGAACGTTCCCGCGAACATGCCGAAGATCGCCGCCACTCCCATGATCATATGGAAGTGGCCCACCACGAAGTACGTGTCGTGGAAGTAGAGATCCAGCGCCGGCTGGCCCAGGAAGATGCCGCTGATCCCGCCGGTCACGAATAGCGATACGAATCCCAGCGCGAACAGCATCGCCGTGGTGAAGCGGATCCTGCCGCCCCACAGCGTGCCGATCCAGTTAAATGTCTTGATCGCCGACGGCACACCGATCGACATGGTCAGCACCGAGAACGCAAAAGCCGAGTATGGGTTCATGCCGCTCATGAACATGTGGTGGCCCCACACGAAGAATCCCAGGAACCCGATGCCCAGAATGGCGTACACCATGGCCTTATACCCGAAAATCGGCTTGCGCGAAAACGTCGAGAGCAGTTGCGACGCCACGCCCATGCCCGGGAGGATGGCAATGTACACTTCCGGATGCCCGAAGAACCAGAACAGGTGCTGCCACAATAGCGGGGACCCGCCCTTGTGGTTGAGAATCTGGTCGTTCACCAGTAGCCCGGCCGGCAGGAAGAAGCTCGTCCCCGCCATGCGATCCAGCAGCAGCAGCACGCCCGCCGCCAGCAGCACCGCGAATCCCAGCAAGCCCAGAATCGCCGTGACGAACCAGCTCCAGCAGGTGAGCGGCATGCGCATCATGGAAAGGCCCTTGGCGCGCAAATCGATAGTCGTGGCGATGAAGTTGATCGCTCCCATCAGAGAGGCGCCGCAGAAGATCGCGATGCTGATGATCCACAGCGTCTGCCCCATCCCCTCGCCCGGCCCCGAAAGCGGACCAACCGCGCTCAACGGCGGATAAGCCGTCCAGCCTGCCAGCGGAGCGCCGCCCGGCACAAAGAACGCCGCCACCATCACCACCAGCGCCAGGAACGTGGTCCAGAAGGAGAGCATGTTCAGCACCGGGAACGCCATGTCCTCGGCGCCAATCTGGATCGGTAGGAAGTAGTTCCCAAAACCGCTCTGCGGCGCCGTGGTCAGCACGAAGAACACCATGATGGTGCCGTGCATGGTCATCAGCGAAAGGTATAGCTCCGGCGTCATGATGCCGCCCGCCGCCCCCGTGGGCCATAGCTTCTCAAACCAGCCCACTTTGGCGTCGGGATAGATCAGGTGGTACCGCATCAGCACCGACAGGCTCATCCCCAGGAATACTGAGAACAGCGCCAGGAAGTAATACTGAATTCCGATGACCTTGTGATCCAGGCTGAAAATATAACGCCGGATAAAGCCCGTGGGCGCATGATGCGGATGAACTACAGGTGAGGACATGCTCTCTCCTCTGCGATGGATGATTGAATAATTACGTTACGGACGTATCTCACTTCTGCGCTGCCTGCTCCCGCAGCCACTTCTCAAAATCGGCCGGCGGCATCACTTCGAGCGTGGTCCGCATCTGGTGGTGGCCCAGGCCGCATAGCTCCGAGCACGGAACTTCATAGACACCCGCGACGTCCGCCTGGAAGTGCAGCGGAATTTCCATGCCCGGCACGATATCCTGCTTCAGGCGTAGCTCGCGCACGAAGAAGTTGTGGATGACGTCGCGCGATCGCATGATGAGCTCAATCGGCTTACCCGCTGGAACTTTAATCGACGCGCTGGTGATATCGTCCTTGCCCGCCGGGTCCTTGTCATCGACACCGAACGGATTGCCTCCCTGATCGTTGACTAGCTTCAGGTCCGTGCGGCCGAACTTGCCGTCCGGTCCGGGATAGCGGAAACTCCAGGCGAATTGCTTGGACATCACTTCGATCTTCATGGCGTTGGCGGGCGCCTCGGCGAAGTGCACCGCGGCCCAGATGCGCGTCCCCGCCAGCACCAGCCCGATGAACAGCACCGCCGTCGCCGAGGTCCACACTACTTCCAGCACGTTGTGCCCGTGCGAGTAGCGCGCCACCCCGCCGCGGTCGCGGAACTTCACGATCACCCACCCTAGCGCCATCTGCGCGCAGAAGAAAATAACGCCCGTCACCCACAGAGTGACCGTGAACTGCGCGTCGTAAGCCTGGCCGTGCTCTGAAATCGGCGGCGGGAACCACCAGTAATGACCCATGAAGAAATAACAGATGACCAGCGTGAGGACCCAAACTATAGGACCGAGAAGCATTGACGCTCCAGAAGGGATGTACTCAGGATAAGGGCCAAGCGTTAGAACCTAACACAAAGAGACGCGTGATCGCAACCCGAGAACCTGGCGGCACAGAGTAGCTTTGACCGGGCAGCTCCCGGCAGAGCCATCAGAGCACCGGCGGCAGGGCCAGCTGCGCCTTCCCCAGTGCCTTTTGCAGCAGGGAAACTGCTTCGATTTCCGGGATCCGGCGCGCCATGGACAGCTCCGTCACCAGCATGTGGCGCGCGCGGTCCAGCATCTTCTTTTCGCGGAACGAGAGCGGCTTCTCGATCTGCAGCAGAAGAAGGCCTTTCAGCACTTCCGCCACGCTGAGCAGGCTCCCGCTCAGCATCTTTTCGGAATTCTCTTTGAAGCGCGACTTCCAGTCCGCGTGGAAATGGCAGCTTCCGCACGCCAGAAACGCCAGCACACGCGTGATCTCGGCGTTGCGCGTTACCTTCCGCAACCCAATCGTGTCTACGTTGGAAAACGGCACCATTACGGTCATGCTGCCGTAAACCAAACGTAAAAGGTAGAATTTCTCGAATTGAGCGCCAAAAGACCGGCTGCTGATATTCTCGATGGTGCCAACCCCCTGGTTCGGGTACACCACCTTATCACCGACTTCGAAGGTCATACGGAGAGCCTCCACCTTTACCACCGGTGCTTAGTTGTGACTGAACTTCAACTGATGAGAAGTTCAGATCATAAGCGCAATATTTGTTAATGTCAATACGGAATTTGCTGAAAGCCCCTTCAGATGGGCGTTTCAAGCATATGCGACATGGTAGATCACTCTCCAACTCTCCGGATGTTTAGGCCAGAAAATTGCTACGGAGGGCCGGATGCCACCCGCCGCAGGTGGGTGTATACCTCACCCTGCCAGGCGCCGCACGAAGTGCAGGTTGCGGATCATATCGTCATCCACGGAGTTCGATGGACAGCTCGTCTCCAGATTGGCGAAACCGTGAAATCCGATGTCTTCAATGGTTTTGAGCAAGGGCGGAAAGTCGATCTTGCCCTCCCCCAGATAATGCGGATTGTCCTTTAAGTGGAACTGGCAAATGCGTTCTTTTCCCAGCCAGCGGATCTCCTTCTGCACATCGAAACCGCCTTCGGTCGAGTTCCCCACGTCATAGTACGTGAGCACCGCCGGCGATTTCGAGCGTTCCATGATCCGCACGTTATCCTCGGCCGAGATCGTGTCCTCGAGTCCCAGGATCACACCCGCCTTTTCCGCCTCGGGCGCAATCTCGCGCAGCGCGTCCCCCACGTAGTCCATCTCCTCATGGGTTGTTAGGGCTCCCTTGCCGAAGAACGGCAGCAGAATCACGCGAGCGTTCAGCTTTTTCGTGATGGGGATGGAATCTGCCACCCATTTTTGGCCGAGCTTGTCGTTTTTGAGGTAATTCACGTGGAGGATATCGAGACACGTGCCGTCGAGCGGTATTTTGTGGATTTTCGCGGCGGTGAGGTACTGCTGCTGGACCACTTCGTCGTCCAGCGGGAGTTTGCCATCCACGGGTTTGCGGCCCAGGCTCACCTGCACGCCGTCGAAGCCCAGCCGGGCGGCGGTTTCTACCGCCTCCACTTTGCCCGTCAGCCGCAGGTTCCAGTCCGTTACGCCGATCTTGAGGTCGCGCCCGCGCCCCCGCAGCCTGCCCGCGGTCAGCACCGCTCCCCCGGCGCCGAGGAAGCTCCTGCGCGAGATATGCATCGGCTCAGCTCTGCGCCGCCGCCTTGGCCCGTACATGGGCCGGCTCGCGTTCCGCCAGCAGAAGCCTCCGCAACGTCCGCAAGTCGTTAAGGATGCGCCCGCTGGTCGTGATGTGTAGCGAAAGTTTGGCCAGGTTGTACGCCACAATCTGCAAAGCCTCTTTGCGGCGTTCCGGTGCCCCGTTCATCAGCGCGATCTCCGCCTCTACCTCCAGGCGGGCTTCTTCGATCGCTTCGGCCAGCATGGCTACGTATTGATGTGAGCTTTCGATGTTGTCGAACGGCGTTTCCGAGTTGTAATCGCTCATAAGCGCCTTTCTAACGCGTCAGCGTCCGGTAGGGGAGGATTTGTGAATGAACCTTAATTCTCTAATTCTCTCACAAAACACCTGGAACCCGCCCATTGGATTTGGCGGCATTCACCCCGGAAAGAAGCGTGCGTAAACGCACCCAAATTTGGCCGGGTCCAGCGGGTCATGTTACCATCCTTATATCCGGCACAACAAGCGGGGACGTAGTTCAGCTGGTTAGAACGCCGGCCTGTCACGTCGGAGGTCGCGGGTTCGAGCCCCGTCGTCCCCGCCAATTCTTTCGATCGTTTACCTGCCTTCCACCCACTTGTTTTCAGCCCATTTTGGCAAGCGCCGCGCTGTCGCTCATCCACAACGGCATTGAGAAAACGCACATGGAGTCCTCACAAAAGGCCGGAATTACGATTCCTGCATTCAGAATATGCAATGAGCCATGTTAAGCTCGCTGCCTTCCGCCGCCTCTCGACTGATGCGATAAAATTCTCGCTCAATCCCGGCCAGCCTGGCGCACTGAAGGTCCGGCCGGACGGAACGGTGCTCGATGGTCATCACCGGCTGTCGATTCTCGTCGAACGTGGCGAGAACATTAATCAGCTTCCACGAGAGATAATGGATAGAGAGTCATGACTCCTGATCTCTTTTGGATACCCGGCCCATGGCGTGGACGTTTGGCCATCGCTGCGCGGCCGAGGGGAGGTGACTGGCTTCAGGACGAGGTTGGCGGCTTGCGGGGTGCCGGAATTGGTCTCGTAGTCTCTCTATTGGAAAAGGACGAGGCGGAGCAACTGGAGTTGGCTGACGAAGCGAAGGCTCTAGAAGCCAATGGCCTGGGTTTTGTGTCATTCCCGATCCCTGACCGCGGAGTACCCGCGTCCACGGCCGCGGCTGTCTCTGTAATTGCGGGCATCGCCCATGCGCTCGAAGCCGGAAAGAATGTCGTGGTGCATTGCCGTCAAGGCATTGGCCGCTCTGGTCTAATTGCAGCCGGAGTTCTGATGACCTCCGGGGTGAGTCCCGAGCAAGCAATTCAGGTGGTCAGCTCTGCGCGGGGAAGAGCAGTTCCCGAGACATCTGAACAGCTCTCGTGGGCGAAACAACTGCCCTCTGGACTGCCAGTCGTGCGAGCCTGAGTTCGAGCCCTGTCGTCCCCGCCATTACTTGGTCCCGACCACCATGGAGTCCGGCCCCGTCAGGTGCTCGACGCGTGTCTCCCGGAATCCGGCTTCCTTCATCCAGCTCATGCAGTCGGCGCCCGTGTAATCAAAGCCGCCCGGCGTTTCAATGAGCATATTCAGGCTCATCAGCAGGCCGAAGGCGTTCTTCGACCGGTCATCGTCGATGATGCTCTCGTAGACGATCAGCGCGCCTCCGCTCGGAACGGCATCGTACGCCTTGCGGACCAGGGCCTTCTTTTCCTCCAGGTTCCAGTCGTGCAGGATGTGTCCCATCATCACCACGTCGGCGCGGGGCAGGGGATTCTCGAAAAAGCTGCCCGAGCGGAATTCCACCCGGGACGAAAGGCCGTTGTGCGCTACGTAATCTTCGAAAATCGGCCCGACCTCGGCCAGGTCGAACCCGATGCCCGCGATGTTCGGGTTAGCCAACGCCACCTGCACCACCAGATCGCCTTGCGCCGTCCCGACGTCTACCGCGGTCTTGTATTTCGCCCACGGGAACTTGGCGGCGATGGCCAGATTAGCGCCGTGGCTGATTCCGGTCATCGCACCCAGGAATTGTTTGAGCCGCGCCGGGTCGGCGTAGAGGGCAGCGAACAGATTGAGCCCGCCGTGCTTGGCCTCATTCTGCTGTTCTCCGGTTCGGAGTGCGGCGGTCAAGTGGTTCCAGAACCCATAGAGGCGCTGGTTGGCCATCTCTAACATCCCGCCGATGTAGGATGGTTTCCCCTTGTCGAGAAAGAGATCGGTTGAAGCGGTGTTGGAATACTTTCCGTCCCGGCGCTGCAGCAAGCCCAGCGCCACCAGAGCGTCCAGAAAATCGCGGGCCGAGCGCGGATGCAATCCCAGCCGCCCCTGCAGCGTGTGCAGGTCTTCGGGATGCTTGGCCAGCTCGGTGAACAATTCCATCTCGACGGCGCTCAACAGTGTCTTCGAGGCCCAGAAGCCCAGCCCGATCTGCATGATGTGATCCATTCGCGGTTCGCTCATTCCATTTGCCTTTCCATCGCCTCTTGTGGATGTTCCACGGCTTTCAATTTTCGCGTCAGCTCGAACTCGTGTCGCGCCTCGGTGCGCCTACCGGCCTTCATGTAGGCTCGGCCCAGCTCATAGTGTAAGTAAGATTTTGCTGGCTTAAGCTTCGCGGCGGCTTCCAGATGCCCGACAGCCTCGCCCACCGAGCCGCGCTCGAGCAGCAATTTGCCCAGGCTGTAATGCGCTTCGGCGTAGTCCGGCTTCTCTTTGATCACCTCGTCCAGCAGCTTGAGCGCCGCCTCGGGCTTCTCGCGCTTGAGCCACACGAAGGCTAGGTGATACTGGGCTTGCGGATCTCCCGGATGGCCGGCCAGCTCGGCTTGAAACTCCCGCTCCGCCGCCTCCAGGTCCCGGCGGCCCAAGGCGAGCACGCCCAGGCTGAAATGCGCCGATGCGATTTTCGGATCGAGCTCCAGCGCCCGCCGGAACTCCTGCGCTGCCTTGTCTACCTGGTTCTGGCTGGCATAGGCATCGCCCCAGAAAACGTGCCACTGGGCGGTGTCGGGCTGCACTCGCAGGAATTCTTCAAATACGCGCTGCGCTTCGGCGGGCTGATGCGTGCGGGCCAGCGACGTTCCCAGCGCGAGTAGTACTTGTGGCGAATCCGGATGCGCCGTCCGCGCGCGCCGCAGCGGCTCCAAGGCAGCCTGATATTCCCGCGCCTGGAAAAGCGCCAACCCGAGATTCAGATCGACATCGGGAAACGCAGGATCGACAGCCCGGACGGCCTCGAATTCCCGGACGGCGTCGGCAAACCGCTTGTCGCGAAATGCAAAAAGACCACGCTCGTTATGCTCTTGGGCGCTCTCGCCCGCCACCGCGCACGCGAGCGAGAGCGCCGCGAGAAAGACCCGCAAACGGCTTGTGACCCGCAAAAACTAAAATATCAGCTTCAACGCCAGCTGGATCTCCCGCGGCGCCCACACCCCCGTGACGCTGCCAAACGGGGACGAGGGGCTCGCCGGCGAGCCGGCCACGTCTTGCGTTGGCACAAAGTCCGTGTTGATGCTGCTGAACTGGGTGTGATTCAGAAAGTTGAAGAACTCGGCGCGGAATTGCAGCTTGGGGCCTTCGCCGCTCCCACCCGTGAAGCGCGGAAGAGTGAAGTCCTTGAATACGGAGAAGTCCCAGTTGTTGATTCCGGGCCCGCGCACGTTATTCCGCGCCGAATTCCCGAAGGTTCCCGGAGCCTGCAATACGAATGCAGCGGTATTGAAGTACTGGAATATGCTGCGCTTGCCGCTGTCGAGGTTGGGCGCCGCAATCACATCCGGCCGCTGGCAGATGGTGCCACCGTCGTTGAGCCCAACGACGTCATGATCGATGCAAATGTTCTGCGGAAGCCCGGAACGCGCCGTGTAGATCCCTACCAGTTGCCATCCACCCAGTGCTTCCCTGGCGAAGCGGTTGGAGCTTTTCCTGAAGAAGGGCAGTTCATAGATGTAGTTCAGGTTCAGCGTCTGCGGTTGGTCCTGCGTTCCCAAGGCCTTTTCGGCCCT